>Ga0209135_1000437_pt1 | contig 15084 bp, 13 predicted proteins | sample LauGreSBDMM110SD_4_FD_187570 | JGI IMG/M metagenome (GOLD analysis project Ga0209135, IMG submission 187570) | Freshwater lake microbial communities from Lake Michigan, USA - Su13.BD.MM110.SD (SPAdes) (version 3) | ecosystem: Environmental > Aquatic > Freshwater > Lake | place: Lake Michigan... | reverse complement strand
ACTCTCTCCCCGTACCGACCCGCCTCCCGGCTATTTCGCCAAGCGGGGCACGGGCGACGATCCCACGGGTAGAAACGATCGACGATGGATCGGGCAAGGTCCGTGATCCCGAAGAGCTCGAAGATGTTCCGCCGTACCGTATCCACAATTTCTCGCAAAACCATATACAGGATATGACTGACCAAATCGAAAAAGGGTTCGGTCTCGTGAAACTTTTGCCACCACCGACGCGGCTGCAATCGATGGGCAAATACCGTCCCCACCAACCACCGCCACATGCTCTCTGCCCAAGTGCTTAGCTGGTAGACCATCCACCAAAATGGGCCCACTCCAATCATCCAGGGCCTGCAGCGCCCGTGCCATAGCCATCTGGCTCGCGACTAAAATATTGTGCTTTTCGATCTCCTCGAGCGAAGCCTCCCCTACCCCCCACCTTCCAATCTTTCCATCCGTGAGAAGCTCAAAAAGGAGCTCTCTTTTCTTCCGAGTTAATTTTTTTGAATCATCCAGACCTGGAACCGCGACACCCCTTGGCTGGAATAGGTAGGCAGCAGCGACAACCGGACCAGCTAAAGCACCCCGACCCGCTTCATCTACCCCTACGGCAACGGCCCCACCCGCGAACGCCTTCTCTGATTTCCAGAGCGGTGGAATCTATTTTTTCTTTCTGGCTTCGACCACTTCCCGCACAGCCATATCGGAGCGACCACGCAGATAGAAAAGCTTAGCCCGACGAGGATTTCCCTTCGTCTCCACTTCCACTTTTTCGATTCGGGGCGAGTGCAGAGGAAAAATACGCTCCACTCCTTCACCGTAGCTGATTCGCCGTACGGTAAACTGCTCGTTCAATCCACGTCCCTTACGTGCGATGACCGTTCCCGCAAAAAGCTGGGTACGCTCTTTATCTCCCTCTTTCACCTTGGTGAAAACCTTGATCTTGTCCCCCACCCCAAAACCGGTTCGGCCTTCTTTAAACTGCTCTTTTTCAATTGTCTCAATGATCTTTGCGCTCATTTTTTTATCTCCTTAAGAATGGGTAATCCTGCCTGCTTTTTCTCCTCAAGTAAATCTCCTCTTCGCTCCTGCGTCCGTGCGATCGCTTGGCTCTTTTGCCATTTTTGAATCTCGGCGTGGTGCCCCGAAAGTAAAACCTCCGGCACCTTCCGGCCACGGAACTCCTCAGGCCGCGTATACTGCGGACCTTCCAGCAGCCCCTCCCCCTCAAACGAATCTCCCCCTGCCGAAGCTTCGTTCCCCAACACCCCGGGGATGAGGCGCACCAACGCATCGATCAAAGTCAGCGCCGGCAAAGTCCCATTGCTCAGAACATAATCCCCAACAGAAATTTCCTCATCGATCCACCCCTCACGCACTCTCTCATCGATTCCCTCATAGTGTCCGCTGACCAAAAGTAAACGGCGATGATTTTGTCCCAGCTGGCGAACCTTGGCCTGATCGAGTCGAACTCCCTCCGGAGTCAGGTAAATGACCCGAGCCCGATCTTCCCCCTCCCCACGCAAATGCTCAATGGCGTCGACCAGAGGCTCCGCCTTCATCACCATACCAGGTCCACCCCCGAACGGCCGATCATCCACCGTGTGATGCTTGTCCTTGGCATAGTCCCGAAGTTGGTGAACGCGGATTTCAACAAAACCGGCTCGTTGCGCCCTCCCGAGAATGCTCTCAGCCAAAACTCCATGGGCCGTAGCCGGAAAAAGAGTCAGTAGATCAATCTTCATCGATTGTCTCCATCAAACTCCCCATCCTCCACCTCGACAAAAATAGTGCGTTCATCTCGGCTGGCCGCATTCATCAGGGAACGAATCGCTTCAATCGTCCGACCGTTGCGACCGATAATCCGACCCAAATCCTCTGGGTTAACCCGAATGCGAAAAAGAGTCCCCTGCTCTTCCGCTGTCTCTTCGACGTCTATTTCGTCGGGATGCGTGACGAGGCGACCGAGGACAAGCTCCAGAAAATATCGCATGAAAATCCTGTCCTCACCGGAAACTTACGCTTTGGGCGCACGGCGCGCTTTGCGAATAAAGCTGGCGACCGTCTCGCTGGGCTTGGCTCCTTTGCCGACCCAATGGTCGATTCGGTCCAGCTTCAGCTTCATTCCTGCATCCTTGCCCATCGGATTGTAGGTCCCCACCAACTCCAGAAAACGACCATCCCGCGGACTTTCCTTGTCCGTTACGACCACACGAAAGTAGGGACGATTCCGCTTTCCCTCTTTCCGCAAACGAATCACCACCGCCATAAGTTTATCTCCCTTACCGCGCCAACGAAGTGCCCTGCGGCCCCTGAAAAAGGGCGATTTCGCAGAACGTTGACGAATCTGAAAACATATCGAAACCCCCGCCCCCTTCCAAGGACAAAGTCCCTTCCCTCAACTCTTTCCAATGACCAGCGCCTCAACACACTCCAGCCAAGCGTGAATCAACCACCCATGAATCTCCTGAATTCGTGAAGTATCCTCACTCGGCACGACAATCGCATGATCACAAAGCCCTTTAGCAGACCCACCATCTTTGCCTAAAGCGCCTATAATCAGCATATTACGACTCTTGGCTGCCCCGATAGCTTTCAGAATATTAGGGGATTTTCCGCTCGTACTAAACACAAGTAAAACGTCCCCTTTTTGTCCAAACGCCTCCACCTGCCGCGAGAAGACATCTTCATACGACCAATCATTCGCAATACAGGTCAAAGCTGAGCCGTCCGCACAAAGGGCCATGGCAGGTAGTGCCCTACGATTTCCGCGGTACCTGCCGGTCATCTCCTCTGCGAAATGCATCGAATCCGCTGCACTCCCCCCATTCCCACAGGTAAGGACTTTCCCCCCCGCTTTCACCCTCTCCGCCAAAGCTCTCCCCGCCGCCTCAACCGCAGGAACCAATCCGTGGCAGCGCTTGACGGTTTCCTCCAAAGCAGAAAGATCGTGGGCAAGGTTCATCGAGATGCTATGTCTAGATTCGCACGGAAAATGAAAATCGTCGAAAAATATCTTTGGCGCTCAGTCCTCCTACCGCTCGTCTTTGTCATCACCGCACTGTTCGTTCTTTGGCTGATGTTCGATGTCTTTGATAAATTGGGCCGGCTGGTCGAGAAAAATCCCCCCTTCACTCTTCTCGCAAAATACTTCCTCATCCAACTGCCCGACTTAGCTCAGTCGATCCTTCCTGTCGCCGTCCTCTTTGCCACTCTCTACGTCTTGGCTTACTTCTCCCGACATCGGGAATCGGTCGCCCTCTTGGCCGCTGGCATGAGCCCGGTCACCCTCGCCAAGCCGTTCCTCATTTGCAGTGCCGGGCTGTCCGTCATTCTCTACTTCCTCTCTTACTCCCTATCTCCCACAGCCCAAGCAGGGCGCGAAAAAGTAAAAAAACAGATCAAACAGGAAGCCGTAGAAGAAAACACCTTTCAGCAGATCGTCTACCGCTCCCCCACTGTGCCCGGAGCTACCCAAAGCGAAATATGGTATATCGGGCGAATTCATCTCAAGGAGAAAAAGGCGGAAAATTTAGAGATTCTTTTTCGCTCCGAACCTGACGGGCGGGATCAATCGAAGCTCTTCGCCACCTCCGCTTTTTATCAAGGAGGTGTCTGGCACTTTCAGGGAGTTCGTCGCGCCGACTACAGCTCCGCCGAAGCCCAAGAAACCCTCGGACCCCTTCTGCCCGAGCTGGTCCTACCCGAATGCACCGCTCCGCCCGAAAGTCTTGCCGCCAGACTCCTTCCTCCCGACGAGCTCCCTTGGCCCGACGTGGCTCGTCTCGCTGGCGATCGATCCCGCTTGAACGATCGCCTTCGCGCGCCCTACGAAACGGAGCACTGGAATCGCTTGGCTTATCCTCTGGCCTGCCCCCTCCTCTGCCTTTTTGGCATCGCTTTTGGAATGACCGATGCCCGGCGGAATGTGGCCGCGACAATTTTTAGCAGTGTCTTCGTCCTTTTCGGATTTCTGGTTTGGACTCGTCTCTCGGTCGCCTTGGGCCAAGGGAATCGTATTCCCTCTTTTTTAGCAGGAACCAGCTCAATCCTTATTTTCGGCTTGGGCGGACTTTATCTTTTTGCCGAGAAAGTTGGATGGTTGTGGGAACTCCAAGGCTGGAGCGTGGACCATCCACGTGCCGCAGTCTGGCTTCGCAGAGTAGGTCTGATCACATGATTTTTCGTTTTCTCACTATTCTCTTTATCGCTAGCCCGCTCGGCCTCGCCCGAGATGGAGTTGAGGCCGACCCTATGGGTGGATCCCAATCCGCGACTACGAATTCGCCTGTAGCCGCTCCTGCAGCAGGGTCTTCTCCCGCCGATCCCATGGGAGGAGCAGCCCCGGTTGAGAACAAAGAGGCCGTCGCTGACGAAACGAGTGAGGCCTCACCCTCAGCTCCAGTTAAAGATCCCATGGCTGGAGCGGCAGCTCAAACGAGTGGCACGAGCCAGAAGCAGGCCGCTCCTAAGCCGCCCTTAACCCCCGAGATCGCCAATCTCAATCTTCCCTTAGAGGTTGAGATTCCTAATGAAGATCCCGATAAGGCTCTTTACCTGCCTGCGGGTACCTACAGACAAATTTTACAGATTCCGATCGACTCCCCTACCATGGCATCGGTTAACCAGTCCAGATTGCAGCGTAGGCCCGAGGTCAAAGTTCCTCCCGCTCTTCCGGTCACTCCAACCCCCAATACCAAACCACTTTGGATTCGCTACGAGTCCCTAGAGAAAATCAAAATTGGAAAAGACGAACGGCGTGGGGGCATCGACCTGCCTGTTCACGGCCCGGCAGATTTAAAGCCGCGCCTCTGGTATGCCAAGTCGGAGACCGCGGACGCCTGGAGCTCTCTTTTCTATTTTGTTTTTGGAGGTGCGGGATACAGCGTGGCGAACTTGGCAGGATGGTCGGCTGGGAACGTCCGTGAAATTCCTATCGAACTCCAGTACCGGCTGATTCGGAAATAAGGCTAGGGAGGTCCACTGGTAGAGGCGGTGGTAGTGGTGGGGGAACCAGCAGTAGGGTTCAGTGGTTGCCCGCTCACATCCAAGATGCGGGGCGTAACAAAGATGAGGGTATTTTTCTTGATCGCTTGCTCCGTCTTACCCTGAAAGGCCCGCCCAAAGATGGGTATGTCACCAAGAATGGGAACTTTTTCATCGATTTTTTGGATATCCTCCCTGAGCAGACCTCCCAAAAGAAGCGTGTACCCATCACTCACCTCAACCGCAGGAAGAGTCAAATCACGCCGAATAAAAACGGGTTGATTGATAATATTAGTCATTATCGTAACACTATTACTGTAATATCTTACCGAATATGCCGATTGGATTACTGTTCCGTAATTAATAAATCCTTCAAAATCAATAAAGCTAGGCTCAAGCTCCAAGAGAACCCTGCTGTTATCCCCCGTAACATCTGGCTTTACCCCCATTTTCACCCCAATTGGGACCGCATCACTAATTTGCGATGGGAACGAACCAATCACAGTTTCTGGCCCGGGCACAGGTGCATTTTGGATAAGAGCGGAACTAAAATTACCTGAAAGCGAGTTTTGTGGAGTGAACTGGCTAATAGAGGATTGTGGGTCGCTGTACTCTTTAACATATTTAAACTCTTGGATCACCTCAATGACACCCTTTTGACCCCTTTTTAAAATAATCGATGGGTTTGCCAGAACGTTGGCGCTAGTTTTTTGCGAAACCGCTGTGATCAACGTGCGGAACTGCATTCCATTCAAAATCGTTCCGCCCAAATCCATCGTATTGAGGGCGTAGGAGCTTGTCTGATTTGTCCCTGCTAGAACCCCTTTCTGAAGGAATGACTGAAGTGTATTATTGGGCAATAAACCAACACCTTGAATCTGATTTAGCTGCGCATTTACCCCTCGCTGATTTGATGCTTGAGGCGTATCCGCGCCAACTCCTGAACCATAAACTTGCTGGTTTGTTCCAGAGCCAGTAGACGTACTTAACCCAACCGGAATAGGCGAAAGCAAATTTATACCCGACCCGCCCAAAGCAGAATTGACTGTAATAGAGTCCAAATCTAACTGATTAATCTCGACGAGTCTTACCCCCACCTGAATCAAAAGGGTCTGCTCCTCAGCCGCACTGATAAGCTGGCCGATCATATCCAACATCTCCTGATTGTTCACGACCTTCAGCTGACTGGTTTTCTGATTGTAGACTGCATACGCCCCGGCAGGAAACTGAACTCCAAGAGCCATGAGCTTTTTCTGTTCATTTTGCCCAGCTAATACATCCGTAGCCCCAGCCCCTCCGGTAGGTGCCGCTCCCCGAAGTGTACCTCCCGTCACCCCCTGCTCCTTATCGTCCGCTCCCTTAAAGAAGGATGGGCTCACCGTAAAGTTTTGCGAGTTTAGCTCGGGCCTTTTCTCGACCAGCGGACCAAAAGTAACTCCAATGTCGGTAATACGAGCCTTCACTCCAGCAATCTGTGCGATGTAGCGCACTATTTCCGCTAGGGTGGTCTGCCGCAACTTCAAAGTAACAGGCTGTGGACTTTCAACGTCCGTGCTCACGACAAAGTTCACACCTCCTTTACCTGCATCAGAGTCATAGGTTCGGCTTAAGCTAATCAGCGCTCGGCGAATGGTCTCCAGATCCGCACCGGAAAAATCCACCTGAGGAATTACCGTTTTCTGCATCTTCTGCTCTAAGGCATAGGAAGGGGAAGCGGTCAGGGCACCCGAGACTACGATTCCACCAGCTGCACTGCTGCTCTTGGGGTAAATATTGTTCCAAGCCTCCCGAACCTCTCTTCTGCGCTCCAAATTGCTTAAATCTCGTGCCTTCTCGGCCACTAAACCACGCTCCTGATAAATCTTTTTAATCCCCTCTGTTGCAACTTGATTAAATGGGTCGGCCTGCAGAACGTCCTCATACCGCTCCTCGGCTTTCTGTAGTTGTCCCGTTTCACGCAAAGCCTTCGCCTCTTCCAACCCCGACCTCACAGAGCTAAGCCGGTCAAAAAATGTTGTCGTAAGGGCTGGATTCACCTCCTCGCCCCCAGCGGTTCCGCGACGCAAAACCTCATCCGCCTGCTGAAGTTGGGTGAGTGCTTTCTCACTTTGCGGATCATATTGGAGTGAGGCCAACGCCCGCCTTCGTGCCTCTGGCCAATGATTTTTTTCAGCAGCTGCCTGGGCAAGAGATGCCTGAAGCTTTGCCAGCGTCTTTTTTACATCTAAGGCAAGAGGGGTTTCCCTCAATGTTTCAGGCAGATCAGCATAGGCTTTTTCCAAAAGCTCACAGCCCTGTGCACTTTGCCCGTCGGAGACTAGCTTTTTACTCATCGCAAAAGCTTCCTGGAGAGGTGCAAGCATCTGCTCCCTTTTCGCTGTCTCCTTCTCTACCTGCTCCTGAAGAGGAGCCGCCCTGGCAACTCCTAGGGTCAAAAGAAAGAAGCTTAGCGTAATGATCAAAGAAAAGAATTTCATGGCACGGAAGGCATCATTTCAGAGGAGCCACCTTGGGCGAACTCCGGATTTTCTTCGTCTTCAGGGAAAACCAGGCTTCCATCTGGATTAATGATTCGTAAGGTGCAAAAAATTACCAGATTGCTTTTAATCTTCTGTGAAGCCTCACTGCGAAACAGGCGGCCCAGCATCGGAATATCCCCAAGCAGCGGAACTTTATCATCTACCAGCTGGACTGTATCGGAGATAAGACCACCCATTCCCACCGTCTCCCCATCGATCAGTCGAACTCGGCTTTGCAAGGATTTCTTCGTAAATATAGGAACTAAATAAGGACTTGCGCCTGACGATAAACTTACTGGTTCAACTATATTCGAGCTAGCCGTTGTACTCGGCCCTTCACCAATAGAAACAGTTTGAATCAGCACTCCATAATCTACGAATCCCTCAAAATCCTCAACCAACAGATTTGTAAAATCAAGATCTACCGCCTTGGGAATGGATGTCGATTCAGCCTTCACCTCTAGGGTGGTTCCGATATTACGGGATTCGAAACCCGTTGGGTTACTTGGCAAAATAAACCCTGCACCCACACCTTGATCATTATTGGGTACATTGGGCTGGGTATAGGTGGTCGGATAGAACATCTGCCGGGAAATTACAATTTTTGACTGCTTACCATCCGCCAATGTCACCCTTGGAGCAGCCACTAAATCCTTTCCAATGGCGTTTTGTAAAAGCTGGAGAACGGCAGCAAACCCGCGCCCGAAAACCTGTGCATTCACACCCACCTGGTTCGATGCATTTTGCGGATAAGTAGGGTCGAGTAAGGCTTGGAGAGCAGTGATCGATCCACCTCCAGGATTGATGCCATCTGTGCCTCGAAGACCATCCGTCCCGCCACTGGCAGATGCTGGATTGTAAAGGTCACCTGGGGAGCCAGGCGCAGGGATCGCAGTGCTACCACTCATCTGCAAGTTAAAGGTGAAGTTCTTTACATCATTTTCCGTAAAAGAGAGAAACTTCGTCTCCACCTCAAACTGCTTCTGCGGCGGTTCCCCTTGCGCATCCCGAATTCGTTGCTCAATTTTATTCAGTTCATTAGGTGTATTTCGCACCACTAGCTTGCCTGTATCAGAAAAACATGTGGCGGATGAATCGACCACTGTCGTGTTGACTCCAATGCTTTCTAAAACTAAAGCGCCCAGTTCCTTAGGGGTCATCCCGGGCTTTCCAATGTTGGCCAGAAGGCTTGGGGGCAAATTATAGCTGCGAATTTGCAACTCACCCCCTGTCTCCGACACAGGCAGAATAAAAACTGCACTATTTTCCACATCATAACGCAGCTTGTCCCCACCCCGAATCTGATCACAAAGGTATTTTAAGGCCGTCTGCAACTTCACATTCCTTAATTCTAAGCTGATCGTTGCCGCCTCTGGGTCCGAGGTATCCGAAGGGGGCGGTAATCGCAGAACAAAGTTAATCCCTCTCTTTTTTGGATCATTCTGCTCACTCAGCCTTTGCAACTCCTCCACCGCCGCACGCACCGGCTTCTCGTTGAAAACCAACTCAGGAATTTCAATCGACGACAAAGCCTGCAAAATTTCAGCGGCATTCGATGCTCCGGCACTACCCGTGGCTCGAGTCTGCTTCGAATCCACCCGCGCTGGCGGTGGGGGAACCCAAGCTTCGGTCACCTGCGTCATCGCCTTGACCCGGCTTGCATCGTATCTCTTGTCAGCCAACAAAAGTCTTTTCTGCTCCACCGCCTCAATTTTTTTTCGTGCGGCAAGATTGTAAGGATCAATTCGCAGGACATCATCCAGCTTTTTTCTAGCCGAACGATACTGGCCTGTCTCGGTGAGCTGATCGGCCAACGAGAGCAGTTTTTTAATTTCTTGCGTCTTGGCCACTAGATCGGCCGTGGCCGCGGGATTTCCATCAAATGGATCACTCGTCCTCCCCGCCTCCTCCTGATAGGAGGCCGCCTGCTTGGCAACGGCGGCATTCGACGGATCCAGATCGGCTGCCTGCTTCATCAGCCCAGCCGCCTCTGCCATATTCCCCTTTTTTTCCTGCGCTAACGCCTGAGCAGCAAGCGACTTGGCCACCCCTGTTCTCGCCCGATGATAAAATCCAGAGGTAGCCGTTTGTGGATCGGTCTGATTCATCACCAGGCGAAACTTTGCCTGTGCATGCTCCCACTCCCCTGCCTGATACAAACGCTCCGCTAAGTCCAGATTTTCATTTAATCGAAATGTTGCCTCTCTCCGCCGATCGATCTCTCTTTGGGTCAGCTCCGCAGAGGATTGAGCTCGAGGTGCCGCCTGGGCTTGATTCGACTCTTCCGCTGCCTCCTGTCCGACAGAACCCCTTGGAAAGAGTGCCAGCAACGCAACGGACAAGAAAAGATATCTCACAACCTGCAAATATACCGCTCCCCCATGCGACAGGGTCAACGAACCCCCACCCTATCCGTGAAAAACTTACCAACGACTTGGAAAGTATTGTGAGTATCTATTTCGGCAAAATGTCGATCTGCTCTCCCTCAGGCTTCATTTTCCAGGTGACCTTTTGAGGCGTGGCTCCAACCAGAGCAAAATCCTTACCAGCATACGAAAAGGCCTGTCCCACGCGGTAGGGCCCCATCTTTCCCTCCCCTGGAACTGAAGAGATGAATTTCACATCTCCTATGCTCCAATCTACCCCCCGAGGCTTTCCTCTTTCATCGATTTTGATTTCGAACTTTTCATTGATTTCATCCAGTCGTTGCAAAACAAGCATCGAATCGTCGTACTCATTTTCCGTTTTCGTCTTCTCATCCATTTTCTTACCTTTGTCCTCCTTATACTCTTTGACCAGAAGAGGGATCGCGTGGGGGCATAGGTTTGTGCCCCCGACTTTACTTTTCAACTCCTCCTCACTTTTCAGGATTTCTAATCCTTTGGTTGTGGCGACCACCCAAAGCTTATCCCCAACCACTACATCGATATCCCTGGGCTTGGGGCCGATTTTAAACCTCAAGGTATATCGCCCTTCACTTTTTCCAGATAATCCGACCGTCACCTTGGCAGGATCTACCGATTCAATTTTCACTTTGACCCACTTCGAGGGACTGCTCGCAGCATCTTTGGGGTCTGTCTTCTTTTCGTACTCCTCCAAATTAGTAAAACCATCTTGGTCCTCATCCTGCTGACCAACTTCGGGATCCTCAGGCGAAAAACCGTACTTAAGCTTCCAACCCACTTGAATTCCATCCTCAGTGACTTGAGCAGGGTTTAAGGGCTGAACCGGCTCCGCCTCTTTCGGCAGAAAGACCAAACTTCTCGACACAAAAACTCGATGCCGGCTTAACTCATCTTTCCAGCCCCTCTTTTTTTTATCCAATTCGGTAACCTTGGCCGTCATCTCTGCTGCTTTTTGCTTAAACTCCGCCGCGGCCGATTTTCCTCCCCCTGCAGGAGTTTCCACGGGTTCAGGCCAACCCGGTTGAAAAACCCCAAAAGCCAAACCCACGACGCCCAAAGCGACCAGTCCGCCTACCCCCCCAATCCACCAAGGAGATAGCTTCATGTTGCCTTCCCGCCCTTAACCGCGGGCTTTCCTGGTGCAGGGCTTTTCCAACCAACAAAATCGACCCGAATGACTACCTTGAGCCGCTCCTTTCCAGCCAGAACCATCAACAAAGGAAGTCGGCTGACCGCATTGGCACTACCTCGGGCCACCTCACTCCCCCCTTCAGCACCCTCTCCCACCGAAGGTACACTTTCAGAGCCTTTCTTATCATTGACAAATTTTTTGGCGACCTCACTTCGTTTGGGAAAATCCATTAAGTCATTTTCTAAATTCATATCAACGACCACAAACAGCCATGGATCTTTTGCCAACCTTTGCATGAACCCATAAAGAACCTCCGGAGAGCACTCCAGCTGAAGTGTGTAACCCTCCCGCAAAATTCCACTCGCCTCAGCCGGGCCTTTCGGCTTTTCGTTTGCCGCTTTGGCTCCCTCCCCGTTCGCCATGGCTGGACCCACCAGCGTCTGCAACAAACACTGGGTTGGGTAACCCTCCAAGGCAGATTTTTTTGCATCCATCAGAATTTCCACAATCTTTTCGGAAACAGAGAGCTGGCGTGCCAGCGCCGGAACTTGGGTCGCCGGCGGATTTTGCTGCTTAAATTCTTGCAGGCCTAAATAAAAATCATCCGCTAAGATGACTCGGCTGTTATCCCCTTTTTTCCCTGCCCGTTTTCTCAAGCGATCATTGGCCGCAATTAACCGATCCTTCCACTGATTCGTGTCTTGAGACCAAGGTTGACCCTCCCCGGATGCTTGCGCCAAGCCCTCACGCCAACTCGCAACCAGAGCCTCCTCCGATTTGCTGAGTTGCTCTCCTAATTTTCCAATCTCCCCCGCCTCCTTACGGGCTGCACCGGCCCCCCCTGGTCGACTCAAAATAGCCGCCAACTCGGGCTTCAATTTGCGATCCGCTAAAGCCTGCGCTTGCCCTTGTGTCTCTCCCAAAGAACCCCAGCCAAACCAGCCTAGTGCCGCCACCAGAAGAAAAAAGAGACCCCCGCCAGCTGCGGCCATGATTTGAGGCTGGCTCATTTTCCCCTTCATTGGGCCGCCGGCTTTTTCGCCGCCTCCACTGGAGCAACACCACCCACAGGCCACTCCGCTCGCATGGCAAATCGCAGTGCCACCTGCTCGGTCTTTCCATCCACCCTCTCAGGGTTATCCCGCTGGGTGGTCATCACATTTTGCAAAACCCCGCCGTTCGATAAAGCCAACCGAAAATCCTCCACCACTTTCGCATCCGCCGCCTCCGATTGGGTTTCAAAGAAGCCCCCAATTTCTAAAATCGGCGCGGCAGGTTTGCCTTGGGTTGGCTTCGCCGTCGCGCCCTCTCTCTCAGCTACGGCTGAACCCTCAGCGATCTTCAACGACGTCACCCACAAACCCGGTAAGCTCTTCGACTGCAACTCGTCCAAAAGGAGTGGCCATCGCAGTCGCTCCCCTTCCAAAATAAAAGCCTGATTCGCTAAATTGAGAATGTCGGTGGCCTTTTTTTGCTCCGCTGTGACCAAGGTTAAGGCCCCTTCTGCCTCCTCCACCTCCGCCGTTTGAGGGGAAATCACCGCCTGCAATCTCGCCGATTGCCAAAATCCATGAATTCCAGGAAGCAAAAGAATTAACCCCAAGCCGATGCCTGCGGCAACCATGGCCGGAAAATCTTTTGTGCGATTGGCAGCTGCTTTCAGCTCCGATCCCAAAATATTAATTTTACATGGGCTATCTGGTAACGCCCTCAATCCAGCCCCCACCAAACTGGCCCAAGAGGGAAAGTTTTTTCCTATTTCAGCCTGGTTGACCCCCGGCCCAACTGCCATTCGGCGAAACGATTGAAAATATTCAACGGGAACCTTCAACTTATCACGAAAGAAAAGATCGGTCAGACCCAATGCGGCCCCACCGCCCGCCAGTAAAACACGCGTCGGTCTGCTTCCCGCCTGTTGGCTGCGGTAAAAGGTAATCGAACGCTCCACTTCCGTATGCAAACGAGTCATCACCCCCCGCGCTAGCTTGCTAATCCGTGCCGCCTGCTCATCCGCTGGCTCTTCATAAGAGCCTCCCGGATGCACGAATCCTTTTGCTTTTTTTAGCACCTCCGCCCCCGCAAACGATTCCTGCAGATCCGCCGCGATAGCTTGGGTCACGCTCGCTCCCCCCAACGGCACCACTCGACAAAAAATCTTTTTCCCTTCAATCAGTAAAATATTTGTGGCCCGCGCCCCGATCTCCAAAACAAGAGCGCAACTTTCGACCTCGGGGTACTGGTAACGAAAAGCGTTGATCAGTGCGGTCGGAGCTAAATCCACCATGTCTGTCTTCATGCCTGCCGCCGAGGCAGCCGCCATTGTCTCGGTAACTGTTTCCCGCTTCATCGCAACAATCAGCGCCTCCAACTCTGCTGCTCCTGTTTGTCCAGGAGGAAATACCTGGAAATCCCAGCAAGCCTCCTCAATCGCGGGAACAGCCTGCTGGGCTTCAAATCCCACCATCTGCTCCACTTGGGCTGGGTCAGTTAAGGGAAGTTTAATCACTCGCGTAAATACAGCCGGCCCCCCCAAACAGAGGGAGCAAAAACCACTTTTGATCCCCATCTCCTTAGCCAAAGTTCCGACCGCTTGTAAAACTGCAGGAAAAAATTCAGCCGGCTTGGTTGGATCCGAGCTCAACTCCATCGCTCTCAACATGGTGAAAACGGGAAAACCTTTTTTATCAGGGGAAATTTCACCTATCCGTACCTCCCCTGCCCCCACATCCAAAACCAGCCTTCGCGTAAATGTCGGCATGAGAAAAAAAAGGCCGTGCGGCTAAGGCTTTTTCGGTTGCGGGTACCGTTTGTAATCCTTCGGCCAAAATGGGGTGTCATAAATCGGCAACAACGCCCCATTGACCTCCTGCGCCTCAGCACTTTTATTCCAATCTAGATCCTTCTTTCCACCACGCCCGCTCGGACCTTTTTCTTTTGCCGCCTGCAAATCAAACGACTCCTCAACTGGAGTCCCAGCCTCGCTCGCTTCCACCTTCAAGTTCATCATTCCCTTAGACCAATCGCCCTCGCCATTCGCTTTCAGCCCGGCAAAGCGAAGAACCGACGCAGGGGGTAGAAAAACACCGGCAAACTGCTTATTCCCTCCCGGAACGTCTCGATACGTTGCCTCCCCAGTCAAAACCACATACTTCTCCGTCGGCTTTCCTCCCTCAGGATTTGGAACACCCTCATATCCCTCTAGGTAAAATTTGAACTTCACTTCGGGGGTGAATTTATTCGTTGTCGAAAAAGGCACGTCGATTCTTAACCATTTGGCCGCTTGCGTAGCATTTTTATTATCAACCGTTGGCTCCGACTTTCCCCCTGAGCCAACTGAATCGGGCACCGTGACCAATTCGATCTCCAGATCTTGGATTTTTCCAAACTCTAGATTCGGTTTCTCCTTTTTCGCCTCTTGCGCTTCCAGCCCTAGGGGTAAGCCCACCAACAAAGTTCCAAACATAAGCATTTTTAAAAAGCTCATCCTCATAATCTAAAGGGGCTATTTTGAGGGTCAATGGAATTGAACCCACTTCCCACCAACACTCTGCCGAAAAGTTAACCCTTCGGGTCGTACGCTAAATTAGGCCTCAACCACCTCTCCGCCTCCCCAACAGCTACCCCTTTGCGCGAGGCGTAATCCTCAACCTGATCCTTCCCCACCGGACCCACCGCAAAATATCGTGCCTCCGGATGCCCAAAATAAAGGCCACTCACCGAACTTGCCGGCGTCATGGCACAGTTCTCCGTCAGCTGAATGCCGACACTCTCCTCCGCATTCAGCAACGCCATCAGGCCCCTCTTCTCCGTATGATCCGGGCAAGCCGGATAACCCGCAGCCGGCCGAATCCCACGGTACTTCTCATCAATCAAATCCTCCTTGGACAACCCCTCCCTCTTTCCAAAGCCCCACGCCTGCCGCGCGATCTCATGCATTTTTTCGGCAAAGGCCTCTGCACACCGATCCGCTAAAGCCTTCAACATGATCGCCTGATAATCATCATTTCCTTTCTCCAGCTCTTTTGCCCAATCCTCAACTCCATGCCCC
>Ga0209135_1000436_pt1 | contig 15085 bp, 15 predicted proteins | sample LauGreSBDMM110SD_4_FD_187570 | JGI IMG/M metagenome (GOLD analysis project Ga0209135, IMG submission 187570) | Freshwater lake microbial communities from Lake Michigan, USA - Su13.BD.MM110.SD (SPAdes) (version 3) | ecosystem: Environmental > Aquatic > Freshwater > Lake | place: Lake Michigan... | reverse complement strand
TCAAAAACACGAAGCCACAAAAATAATGCCCGAGCGCATAGGCTGCGAGCAAAACGGCGAAGACGGTGCAAAAGGCTAAAAGGATGGTCACGCGAGAGATGTCTGATACGACGCTTGAGTAAGCGATAACAGCAAGCGTTATACAACATTCCTTGCCAAAATAACGACTAACTCCTGAGAGAGGTCAGGATACCTGTTGAGACCAGCACTCGTCTTGGGAAGCCTTATTTTTTCAAAGGTTGCAGCGGGATGGGGGTACCGTCGGGCAACGGAATCTTTGCGGTGTTCAAGAACATTGCGACCATGCTGTAGTAGCCCGTCAGTGCCAGGGCATCTAACACGCCTGCACGCCCAAAAAACTTGGCGGCTTGTTCATAGATGGCATCGCTTGGCTCGCCATTGGCAAGCGACTCTTTTGCCAGCAAATGTAAGGTGTTTTGCTCAGCGCTCATATTGGGCGGCAGTTGACCGAGCGCCAGCGCCTTGATGATGCCATCGGCCAAATCGGTCGTGCTGCGGGCGATACGTTCGTGCGCGAACCATTCGTACTGACAGTTCCAGTGACGGGCGACGGTCAGCACAATCAGCTCGATGTGAGCCAGGCTTAAAGAGTTGCCATAGCGCAGGTGTTCACCCAACTGCTGAACGCGATTGGCGAGCTCAGGGTTATGAATCAAGGCTAAAAACGGGCCGCGAATGCCTCCGCGAGGGCCTCCGGCAATGGCAGCAGACACCTCTTTCTGGCGCGGGCTCATTTCTTCGGGGGTCAAAATTGGAAAGCGAACAGGTTGAGCTTGGCTCATGGTGGTCTCCAGAATACAGTTGTAGTTTGGTATCAACGTAATGCTGGGCAGGCTTTGTGTCAAGCGATCAAGAGGTCATGGCTGAAATTAGAGCCGCATTAGATTACAGTAACGAAAGCGATCAAAAACAACAAGACTTTGCAACACTGAGACAGCCATGACCCCGTACGCCAGTTTGTTTTCTCCACTTGAACTAGCAGGCAGACGCTTGCGTAATCGGATTGTGCATCCGTCGATGAGCACCGTGACCGGTGCCGATGGGCGTGCCACTGACCGTCTGATTCAGTATCACCTGAATCGTGCCCGTGGTGGTGCGGCGATGTTGGTGACCGAGCCCTTGGCCGTTGCGCCGCATCAAAAGGTTGCGACCCGTGTCCGCGCCTGGAACGCGCATGCCGAAGAGAGCCTCACGCGTTGGGCCAAAGTAGTTGAAGCCGAAGATTGCAGGCTGATTGCTCAAATACAAGATGCTGGGCGCGGGCGGCATGCACCCGGTAGAAATTACGAAGCGATCGGCGCCTCACCTTTACCTGATGACATAAGCTGGACCATGCCGCATGTCTTATCTGCGGATGAAATCTCGACCTTGCTTGGTCATTTTGTTGAGTCAGCTGCGCGTGTGAAGCGTTGTGGCTTCAGTGGAGTTGAGTTTTCGGCTGGCCACGGACACTTGTTTCATCAGTTTTTGTCGGCCTATTCAAATACGCGCACCGACGCTTACGGTGGCAGCTTTGAAAACCGCATGCGCTTGGTGCTTGAGATGATCAAGCTCGTGCGTGAGCGTGTTGGAACCGATTTTATTTTGGGAATTAAGCTGCCGAGTAACGATGGCATTGTAGGCAGCATTGATCATCCCGCCGCCGCACAGATAGCGACCCGTGTGACGCAAACAGGTTTGATCGATTATGTTTGCTTTGCGCAAGGCGCGCACGCAAGAACGCTCGAACTGCATATTCCCGATGCCAACACAGAGCGTAATCCTTATGCCGCGACATTGAAGGCCTTGAAGGCGTCGATAGGTAAGGTGCCGGTGATGGCACTGGGACGTATTAATGACCCCGCCCAAGCCGATGCCATCATCGAACAAGGCGAGGCAGAGTTAGTGGGGATTGGGCGCGCACTGATTACGGATGCGGCCTGGTCGCGCAAGGCGCAATTGGGACAAGCCTCGCGGATTCGTTATTGCGTGGGCGGCAATACTTGTTGGAAAACAATCGTCGGTCACGCGCCCATCGCTTGCGACAACAATCCGCGGGTGGCGATGCCAGATGAATTAGATGAAGTGTTTGCGCCCGCCGTAATAAAAAAACGAGTCGTGGTTGTGGGTAGCGGAGTTGCAGGGCTGGAAGCGGCCTGGATCGCTGCCGCACGTGGGCATCAAGTGACCTTGCTAACGCGCGCGTCTGAGGTGGGCGGCAAAGTGCGTCAACTGGTGTCGTTGCCCGGGGGTGAAGATTTAAGCAGCATCTATGACTACCAGTATGTTGAAGGGATGCGTGTAGGCGTTGACTATCAGCTCAATCAAGACGCAACGCTTGAGACGATTTTGCAATACAAGCCCGAGGCGGTGGTGCTTGCCACGGGCTCAACAATGATTTGGCCGCGCATGTTGCCTGAGGCCTTGCGCCAAGAAGGTTGGATCCCTGATTTGCGTCGCGCAATGAGCGACCTTGAAGGCGTGACACAGCGGCAATCAGGGACTGCGGTGATTGTGGATATGGATCATACCGAAGGCACCTACGCTGCGGCCGAACGCCTGCACACCTTGTTTGAGCGCGTTGTGGTGATGACCCCGCGTGCAACGATTGCTGATGAGGTCGCGCTAGTGACGCGCCAAGGCATCTATCGAAGGTTTCATGAAAAAGATATCGATGTGCTCTATGCGGTCGAGCCGCGCTGGACCGATACCTTTGAAAATGAAGCGATACTGCAATACGTCAGTATTTATGGCGGTGCGTTAAAGGGCATCGAAAACGTTGCCTTCTTTGCCTACTCAACCCCCAGGCAACCCAATGATCAGTTAGCGTTGCCACTCAAAGCGGCTGGTGTAGAAGTGCATTTAATTGGTGATTGTCGTGCGGCAAGAAATATTCTTGCTGCAACGACTGAGGGCGATGCAATTGGGCGCGCGCTTTAGAAGATAGAGCGACGGCTTCGCTTGTTGCTGAAGCGTGGTCTGCTGAGCTGTCTGATTTAACGCGCGTCGCTCAATCGCTCTAGCAACATTCAGTTGTTACGCCGTCACAGGCGGGCGCACCGTGATCGAGTGCGCAGGCCGATCGGTCGAATACTGAGTCGGACGCCAGTGCAGGGTACGTAACTCGCCAAACTCGTGAGGCAAACGCTGCCATTGATTGCCGCTATCAGTGCTACGAAACAGTTGCCCCAAGTTCGTAAAGGTAAACAATAGTTGGGGATCATGCGGATGCGTGGCCACAGCCCACGGGGTGCTATTCAAGTTGCCAGGCAACGTCAGCTTATGCCACGTATAACCATAATCCTGACTGCGCCACAATTGGCCTGTGCTGCCGGGCGGCCCATTACCATTCGTTAAAAATATGACTGAATCGTTGCCCTGCTGCACCGTGATCCCGCGGGTATATTGCCAAGGTGAGTCTAATAAAACGAACACCCAAGTTTCACCGTTATCAACACTGCGATGCAAGCCGCGATTGGTGGTGGCATAAAGAATTTTCTGCCCCGAGACATTGTGCACAATCGCGATGCCATGCATATCGCAGGATACGAGCCCCTCAGTTTTAAGTTGCCACGTATTGCCGCGATCAAGACTCCGATACACGCCACCGATTTCAACCACAGCCCAGATGGTGTTGTGCTCGAGCGGATCAAACAAGATTTGCGTGACCCGTGTGGGGCCCATGTTGATCTCTGAAAACTTTTGAATGCCGGGCGTTGGCAGCTCACTCCAAGTCAACCCAGCATCGGTCGAGCGATAAAACGCGGCGGGGCGAGTTCCGGCATACAGCACACGCGCATCTGCGGGATCTTGTGCCAAGGCCCAGATGTCAGTCATCGGTGAGGCAAGCGCGGTCCAGCGAGTGGTGCGTTCATCCCAGCGAAACAAACCCATATCAGTGCCGGCGTAAAGCAGATTTGGTTCCGCTGGGTGTGAACAGTAGGACCACACTCGAGCCTCAAGATACATACCTGAATGACTGTTGGGGTGCACCCACGTTTGCCCAAGGTCATTGCTAAACCAAGCCGAGTGTCCGGCGGTGCCTGCATACACTTCAATCTGAATCGTCATAGTGTCTGGCCCAGAAGCGGTTTGCGAACCTTACAGTTATCGCCCCACAAACACCGGCGCACGCTTTTCTAAGAATGCCCGTTGTGCTTCTTTGGCATCTTCGGTTTTTGCGATCGCCGCAGTCATATCCTGTTCATAGCGATAACCATCACGCAAGCTCATGTCTTCGATTGCATTGAGAGTTTGTTTGGCGAGGCCCACTGACAGCGGGCTCTTACTCGCAATGGTGTTGGCTAGTTCAAGCGCTGCTGGCATTAAGCCTTCAGGCGTGGTGACTTGTAAAACAACACCGAGGCGATAGAGTTCGTCGGCCTGTACGCGATAGCCTGTAAACATCATGCGGCGCAGCGTGCTGTGTGGAAACAAACGTGCAGCATGACTGCCCCCACCTAACAAGCCCACGTCAATTTCTGGCAAGGCAATACAGCCTTTGTCAGACGTAATCAACATATCAGCTGAAGCGGCAATCGCTAAGCCCGCGCCAAGCGCCGGACCATTGATGGCAACAATTACTGGCTTGGTGCATTCGCGAATCGCATGAAAACACTCACGCGTGCGACGTGAGTGCGCGGGTAGGTCGCCTGGCCCTTTGATCACAGACGCGCGGCCTTTTAAATCAGCGCCGGCACAGAATATTTTGCCAATGCCGGTCAAGACAACCGCGCGCACCTCGGGGATTTCAGAAATGTAGTCAAGCGTGGCGGTAATTTCGTCGCTGAGCGTACGTGACAGCGCGTTGACCGGCGCGTTATTCATACTGAGTACGGCCACATGGCCGATCAGCTCGTATTGGAGTTGAGTCAAGTCTTGCATATAGGTGATGTCCCTGAGTGTGAGTATTCTGTACCTAAACACCATTAGAATACAGAAAATGCAACGATATTGACGCGCGTGAACCCTCAGAGGAGGCTTGCGACGCGATTATTAAAAATCTAGGGACAAAAAATATGCTTAAGGCTTTGAGTTTGGTCGTATTGGCGACCTTGATGGCCCCCGTGGTACACGCACAGACGGCGGCCTATCCAACAAAACCGATCCGCTTGATCGTGCCGTTTGCGCCTGGCGGGGCGGCAGATCAGACCGCACGCTTAATTGGTGAGCCCATGGCTAAAGAACTGGGTCAGCCGATCATCATTGAAAACAAGCCCGGTGGCGGCGCAACGGTTGGTGCCGCCCTTGTGGCCAGCGCCGCACCAGATGGCTATACCGTGCTGTACACCACGCCAGGACCACAGATTATCAATCCCTATCTGATGGCGAAGCTGCCCTACAACCCTGATAAAGACCTGATCCCCGTCTCACGGGTGGCCTGGTTTCCGAACGTGCTGGTGGTGGCGCCAAAGTTGCCGGTCAATACGGTGCAAGAACTGATCGCTTACGCGCGCGCAAATCCCGGCAAAACTAATTTTGGTAGCTCGGGTATTGGCGCGAGCACCCACTTGTCGGGCGAATTGTTTAAATCGATGGCGGGTGTTGATATCACCCATGTGCCCTATAAGGGTTCGGGCCAAGTGATTCAAGATCTGCTGGCTGGCAATGTGCAGATGGCAATTGATAGTTTGTCGGTGTATATCGGCCAGATCAGATCCGGTAACTTGCGTGCCTTGGGCGTAGCAAGCCCCGAGCGCTCACCGTTGCTGCCCAACGTGCCAGCGATTGCTGAGCAACTGAAGGGCTATCAGGCAGTTGCCGTAAATTATCTGTCAGTACCCGCGGGCACGCCCCGTGCGGTCATTGATCGGTTGAATGCGGCGTTGCGTGTGGTGATTAACGAACCTGCCATGAATGAACGCATGATCACTGGCGGGATGATCCCGAAAACAAGTACGCCAGAAGAGATGGCAGCCGAGATCGAAGTTGAGCGCATCAAGTGGAGAAAAGTGATCGCTGAGTCAGGTGCAAAAGCCGAATAGCCGAAAAACGCAGCGCCGGACACGAGCGGTAAATGAGGTGCCCAGACCTTGAAGTCGGGCGCTAAAGCTAACGGGGTGCCTAAAAGACCAGAATCCTGGCCATTTCGGCCCCAAAACCTCAACTCCAAGAGTTTTCATTTTCTTGTAAGATGTCCAACATCGAAAATAAAAACACTTGGATTCTGGAAAACCGTTCGTACCAGTCTCTGAGTCAAACTTAGTTCGGAGACTTTGCATGCCTAAGTTACCCCTCAGCCGGTTCACAGTGCTGGATTTGACGCGCGTCCGTTCTGGGCCAGCCGCTGTCAGACAATTTGCAGACTGGGGCGCCAACGTTATAAAGATTGAAGAGCCCGGTGATCAACCGGATGACCGCCCCGGTGGTTCGTCACAATTTGCTGATTATCAAAACACACATCGCAACAAACGCAGCGTCACGCTGAATTTGAAGCACCCCAAAGGCAAAGCCCTGTTCTTAAAAATGGTTGAACAGGCCGATGTGGTCATTGAAAACTATCGCCCAAACGTTAAGTTCAAGCTGGGCATCGATTATGAATCACTGCGCAAGGTCAACAAGCGCATCATCCTGGCCAGCGTATCGGGCTTTGGGCAAGATGGCCCTTATGTGGATCGGCCCGGCTTAGATCAAATCGCACAGGGCTTGGGCGGGATTATGTCGGTCACAGGTGAGCCCGGACGTGGCCCAATGCGTGCGGGGATCCCCGTGGCCGATTTAAGCTCTGGCTTGTTTTGTGCGATTGGTACGTTGGTGGCGTTGCTTGAACGCGAAGAGTCGGGCGAAGGTCAGTGGGTACAGTCATCGCTGCTGCAATCGCAAGTGTGGATGATGGATTTTCAGATCATGCGCTGGCTGATGAACAAAGAGATCCCAGGGCAAACGGGTAACGATCATCCAACCACAGCGGCCACGGGTGTGTACCCGACGGCAGACGGTTATATCAACTTGGCAGCGATGGGCACCGAGATGTTTATCAAGCTTGTGACGGCCATTGGTTTGCCCGAGCTTGCTGAAGATCCACGGTTCAAGTTGCTAAAGACGCGTGGTCAAAACCGACCCGCGTTGAATGCAGCGATCGCCGCACGCACCAAACAAGAACCGACTGCAGACTGGATTGAGTTGTTGAATAAAGCAGGCGTGCCCTGTGGATCCATCAAGAACGTCAAAGAAACGATGGAAGATCCGCAGGTTGTGCACTTGGGGATGGCTAAAACCATACAGCATCCAAGCTTGGGCGAAATCAGCGTGGTAAATCATCCCGTGATTATGAGTCGTTCAAAGCGCGAGGTGTTTACAGCGGCCCCCGACCGTGGTGAACACAACAAAGAAGTCTACGCCGAGTTTGGTGTGGGTGCGGCTGAGGTAGATGCCTTGCTTCAAGACGGCGCAGTGTAAGTGTGAATCCTTTAATGGAGAGTCATGATGAGTAAACCCTCTGTGACTGCAACGGTGTACACCGCGCGCAGACAAGCGTTTGTTGGGCGTGGCGCTGCAGCCACTCAACCGTTAATTTCAAGCGGCCCACCTAAAGCAATGACGGCCTTTGATAATTTGGGGCGCCCTGAAAATTTGCCAGATGAAATCGCGCAGCAATTGCGAACCCGCATATTGAATGAAAGCCTTGCACCTGGGCAGCGCTTGCCCACCGAGCAAGAACTCGGCGCGCAGTTTGGGGTGAGCCGCAATGTTGTGCGTGAGGCAATTGCGCGACTGAAGTTGACTGGGCTGGTTGAAACCCGTCATGGTGTGGGTACGTTTGTCTGTGCTGATTTAGCGATGCGACCGTTTGAAGTGTCGCATGATGATTTGATGGATTTGGCGCAATTGATTCACGTGCATCAACTCCGTGTCGAAATTGAATCGGGTGCTGCAGCGCTAGCCGCTACCCATCGCACGAAGGCACAGCTCGAAACCTTGCAACAAACCTTAAAGCGCGTTGAGCTTGCTTCGGCTGATTGGCAGGTGGCCGCACACACAGCGGTCGATTTTCATTTGGCGGTCGCGCATGCGGCCAACAACCCCTACTTTGTGCGAATCATGGGGCACCTCAGTCACGTGATCCATAATGCTGTCCGTACGTTTCGTTTTAGAAATACCGGCACACCGCGGATTGATGAAATCGGTAACGAGCATGTGCTCATTGTCGAAGCCATCGCCCGTCAGGATTCGGCCGCAGCCCGTCACGCCATGAGAACCCATCTAGATAACGCCATGGCACGTTATCGCAAATTACTAGGAGACCTTTGAAATGAGCATCACTCGACTATTGCAGGGCGAAATTACCGATAGCCTGATCGTTGAAAAAAGAGGCGCAGCAGGCTGGATTACGTTTAACGACCCAGGTCGTCACAACGCGATGTCGTATGACATGTGGGTGGCAGTGCCTAAAGCGATTAAATTATTTGAAGCTGACGATGAAATCCGCGCGATTGTGTTAACTGGTGCGGGTAATAAAGCGTTTGTAAGCGGTGCCAATATTTCTCAGTTTGAAAAATTGCGTACAGGTGCGGATGCCGTGGCCGAATACGAACGCGTCGGCGAGGAAGCTCAGGGTGCCTTGTACAACACCTTTAAACCAGTGATCGCACGCATCGATGGTTATTGCATCGGTGGTGGTTTGAATATCTCGTTGTGTTGCGATATTCGTATCGCGTCTGACGCGAGCTCGTTTGCGATTCCTGCTGGCCGGTTAGGCTTAGGCTATCGCTTGACTGCAATCCGTAATCTGGTGTCAACCGTTGGTGCACCTCATGCCTTGGATATCATGTTGTCGGCATCACGATTTACCGCGCCAGAGGCTTTGATTAAAGGCTTGGTGCAATACGTTGTGCCAGCGGATCAGTTAGACACCACGGTTGAGGCGTACTTGGCCAAAGTCACCGCGAATGCCCCAATCACGTTACGTGCCGCTAAAAAAGCTGTGCGTGAGTTTCAACGTGTGGCACCACATATTGATGCAGAAGGCATCCAAAAAATGGTCTTGACTTGCTTTGCAAGCGAAGACTATCAAGAGGGCAAACGTGCGTTTGCTGAAAAACGTTCGCCAGTCTTTAAAGGGAAGTAAGTCATGATGACAGTGGTGTCGGCGCGCATGTTAGAGCGTCTAAAGTTCGCGTTAGCGTCTATTTTTTTTGTAGCGCTACAAGCGAATTCTCAGGCGCAAGCACAGACCTATCCAACGCAGCCAATTCGTATTGTGATTGGGTATGCAGCGGGGGGCACCACTGATATCGTGGCACGCTCGGTGGCCGAGCAATTATCAAAAATTCTTGGCCAGTCGGTGATCATTGAAAATAAAGCTGGCGCTGCGGGTAACATCGCGGCGGCCTACGTGGCGCAGGCCAAGCCCGATGGCTACGTCTTGTTTATGGCAACGCTAGCCAGCCATGGTATCAATCCAGCCTTGTACAAAACTGCGTTAGGCTACGATCCGGTCAAGAGTTTCGAGCCAATTTCGATGGTGGCTGCTATCCCGATGTTGTTGGTGGTGAATCCAAAGTTACCTATCAAGTCTGTACCAGAGCTCGTGGCCTATGCTAAAAAAAATCCGGGCCAACTGAACTATGCGTCAAGCGGGAATGGCTCGCCGGTGCATTTAGCTGGTGCAATTTTTGCCGATGCGGCCAAGATTGATGTTGCGCATATTCCGTACCGGGGCGGTGCGATTGCCAATACCTCAGTCATGAGTGGCGATACGCAATACACCTTTGCCAGCATGCCGGCGGCAATGCCACAAGTGCAAGCCGGTAAGCTACGCGCCTTGGCTGTGACGACTAAGGCGCGCTCACCGCAGTTACCGGACATCCCGTCGGTTGAAGAGGCTGGCAGCCTACCTGGTTACGACATCAATACCTGGGACGCGCTACTGGCCCCCAAAGGCACGCCGCCCGCGATCATTGCGAAACTCAATGCAGCGGTGATCCAAGCCTTGCAGGCGCCTGCACTGGCAAAGCGCTTTGAGGGCGAAGGTGCCATCCCTGATACCAGCACACCTCAAGAGTTAGCCGCTTATATCGATGCCGAGTTATTAAAGTGGGCGGCTGTGGTCGCACGCACCCCCATTAAGGTTGATTGATGACCGTAGCACTGTGGCATCAGTTGTTTCCGTCAATCGACGTATTTATATGGCTGAGTGTGGCGGTATTAATTGCCGGCACGGTGCGCTCGTTTACCGGCTTTGGCGGTGGCTTGGTTTTAGCGCCGTTGTTTAGTCTGTTCATGGCTCCAGCCGATATGGTCGTTGTGGTGCTATTGCTTAACTTTGTGATTTCGCTGCAGACCCTTCCCCAAACTTGGCACACCACCAACTGGAAAATGGTGTGGTCTGTTTCGATACCCGCGTTAGTTGGTATTCCGCTTGGGGTGTGGTTAATTGAGTGGTTAGATCCCATTGTCACTCGACGCTTTATTGGCGTGATTGTGGCGGGTTTGGCGGCCGTTATGCTAATTGGTTGGCAATACAACGGTGCGCGCGGTAGATTGCAAGATTGGTTTGTGGGCTTGACCAGCGGTACGTTGACCGCGATGGCAGGTGTAGGTGGCCCGCCACTCGTATTGTATTTTTTATCAGATAAGACAATCACACCAGTCGTGTTGAGATCATTTTTTATGATGTTTTTTGCCTTTATTCAGCTTAGTACGATGGCAGCTTTTTTGTATAAAGATCTGATCAGCACTCAACAAATTTTATACTCGGTATCGTTTATGCCCGTGTATTTTTTGTCGGCTATTCTTGGCAGCTACCTATTTCGCCGTGCGCTGAATCGTGCGACGTTGATTAAGCGCTTGTCGTTATGGTTTTTGTTGATCGTGGGATCGGTCACAATTGTGATTTAACGAGATACAGTCTGCGACAACACGCACTGCACCTGGCCAACGGAGAAGATTTGAAACATACAATTTTGCTGTTTGGCGCCAACGGTCAGGTTGGCCATGCGTTGCAGGCTTCGCTGACTTGCTTAGGCAAGGTGGTGGCATGCACGCGCGACCAGATAGATTTCAACCAATTACCCGAGTCGGTTGCAGCGGCGCTTGAGGTATTGACGCAGCGCTATAAGCCTACGATTGTGGTCAATGCGACTGCGTATACGGCAGTCGATCGCGCCCAGGCTGAACCTGAAATTGCACAGCGCATTAACGCGACCGCACCAGGCTTCATCGCCAAGGCTGCACACAATGTGGGTGCCTGTATGGTGCACTTTTCAACCGACTACGTGTTTAAGGGCGATAAGTCTGAGCCGTATGTCGAGGCAGACCCCACTGACCCGCAATCGGTTTACGGCCAAAGTAAATTAGAGGGTGAACGTGCCGTGGCCATTGCTTGCGCGCGCCATCTTATTTTTCGAACCTCGTGGGTGGTAAGCGCCCATGGCGGCAATTTTTTAAAAACGATGCTTAAGCTTGCCCAAGAACGCGACGCTTTAAATGTGGTGTCCGATCAAGTGGGGGCACCCACGTCAGCTAATTTGATCGCAACGGTCACGACGCAGATCCTGCAGGTGCTCAGTGAGCAGCCCGGCTCCGATCCTAGATGGGGGCTGTACCATTTGGTTGCCAGTGGGCACACAAACTGGCACGCCTATGCCAGCTACGTGATCGCGCAAGCGCGAGCGGCCGGTTGGCCGATCAAGATTCAAGATCAAGCGATCAACCCTATCGCAACAAAAGACTATCCGGTTGCAGCGCCTCGCCCGCTGAACTCTCGTCTCGACACCTACAAGCTCTGTCAAGCGTTTAATCTGACGCTGCCAGAATGGCGTGTCGGGGTCGACGAGGTGTTGCAGGCGCTAAAATCGCCGGCATGACGACCAAAATCCTTATCGTACGTACCTCGTCGCTGGGCGATTTGGTGCATATGTTGCCTGCGATCTCTGATATCGCCAAACACGTGCCGGGCGCACAGATTGATTGGTTGGTTGAGGATTCGTTTGCGTCGATTCCCGGATGGCATCCTGCAGTTACGCAAGTGCTTCAAGTGGCGCACCGCCGCTGGCGCCAAGCGTGGTGGTCTAAGCAAGTTAGGCGCGAGCGTCACGCTATCGAAGCGGATTTGTGCAGTCGTCAGTACGATGTTGTGCTGGATATGCAGGCCTTGCTTAAGACGGTGTGGTGGGTACGGATGGCGAGCGGTGTCAAACATGGACTGGACTGGCGCTCTGCACGCGAACCTCTCGCCACCTTGTTCTATGACGTACGTCATCGCGTTGAGTTTTGGCAGCCCGCCGTGACACGACAGCGCCTGTTGGCGGCGAGCGCCTTTGGTTATGCAGTACAAGGCGAGCCCGATTTTGGCTTGCAAGAGTTTGAGTTGCAGGCGCAAGCGACGCGCGGGCTTACCTTACCTTATGCAATGATTATGCCCTCGGCCAGTCGCGACGATAAATTGTGGCCGGTGCCAGACTGGCATGCGGTGTTTGATTTACTGGCACGGCACGGTCTGCAGTTAAAACTCTTAGCAGGTAATCCGGCCGAGGCCGAGCGTGCGCAGGCTTTGATTCAGGGCTATTCAAACGCAGAGGTCTTGCCGCGTGGCACCCTGACCGAAACCGCCCACCACTTGGCGGGTGCGACTCTGATGGTTGGCTTAGACAGTGGCTTGACACATTTGTCGGCGGCGCTTGGACGCCCAACTATCGGGATTTACAAAGCTTCAACGCCGGTACGCACCCCCTTAGTGGGCGCCGCCTTTACGGCAAGCTTGGGTGATCGTGGCCAACCGCCAACTAGACAGGTGGTACTTGCTGCAATTGAGCAAGCTCTGCGCTAGTATTATGCGAAGCCGTTAAAAATTGACATCATTTTTCAGCAAGCTCTGCGCTAGTATTACGCGATGCCGTTAATAATCTACACCATTCTTTTAAGATTAGCCGCCCCTTTGCTGTGGGCGTATATGTTTGTGCGCGCGCGCGGTGCGGCCAGTACTTGGCAAATCTTCAGTGCCGAGCGGTTTGGCTTGTATGCGCTGCCATGGGATGGCGAGGCCCCAGTCTGGGTGCACGCGGTGAGCTTGGGCGAAACGCGCGCGGCACAAACGTTAATTGCGCAGTTGCTTGCCCGTGGCGAACGTGTGTTGCTCACGCATATGACCTCGACGGGTCGCGCTGAGGGCGCCCGTTTATTTGCGGCCGAGATCTCGGCCGGCCAACTGCGCCAACAATGGATCCCGTATGATTTTTCGGGGGCGACGCAAAAATTTATGCAACATTATCGGCCGCGCTTGGGCATTTTGATTGAGCGAGAGGTGTGGCCCAATTTGATTGAACAGGCACAATTTGCTGCCGTCCCGATTATTTTGGCGAGCGCGCGTTTTTCAGAAAAATCGTACAAACAGGTCAAACAGATCGACAAAGTATTTTTAACGTTGATGCGCGATACTTATGCGGGCATTGACCTGACCTTGGCACAAACAGAAGACGATGCCACGCGATTGTATGAAGTCGGCGCGCTGAACATTCATGTGGTGGGGAACCTTAAATTTGATGTGTCCCTGCCAGCCTTGGCTGTTGATGCTGGGCGCGCCTGGCGTATGCGCCTAAACCGCCCCGTGATTTCGATTGCTAGTACGCGCGAGGGTGAAGATACCTTGTTTGTTCAAGCCCTTGCGCGGCAAGAGTCACCTGCTTTATTTTTATTGATTCCCAGACACCCACAGCGGTTTGATGAAGCGGCTGCGTTGCTTGAGCAGGCAGGGATTGCAACGTTACGTTGGTCGGCGCTGCGTCACAACACAGAGCCAGAACAGATGCTAGCTGGTATCAAGGTGGTGTTATGTGACACGCTAGGCGAGATGCCGTTTTTTTATGCGGCCAGCGATGTCGCGATCGTGGCGGGTAGCTTTGTACCGGTTGGTGGGCAAAATCTGATTGAGGCCTGCGCCTTGGGTACGCCGGTGATTGTTGGCCCGCACACATACAATTTTTCTGAAGCCGTCGCGAACGCGGTTGAAATCGGTGCGGCTGCGCAAATTCAGTCAATCGAGCCGCTTGATGCGGCGCAGCGAGCGGTGTCGATGGCTGTGTTCTGGTTGCAAGATCAGCAAGCCTTACATGAAAAAAGCCGTCTGGCGCGCGAGTGGGTTGCCCAACATACCGGTGCGACCGCCCGAATTTTGCAACAGATTACTGAGCTTGAAGCTGCCCGGGCCCAAACTTTGCCGACTCAACATTAAGCTGAGTTTGAAGTTTGCTAGCCACTGACCGGCCTGCTTCGCTACGCGCTTGGCCAAACCAGCCCTGCCCAAGCGCAAAGACCCCGACATTGACTAATACCAACAGAATAAAAAAGGTTCGCATAGCTATACTTTAACAAGAAGTGCGAAGATACTCTCTGTTTAGAGAGAAAATAGTTAAGACAGGTTGCGCCACAGCCGCTCAAACAATAAATCAACCGGAGACAGACAAATGACCAACAATGAAATTAAAGCACTCGAGCAGCAAGCACTCGCCCTAGACGAACTGCGCTGCAAGGTCTTGCTGGCAAAAGACGGCCCCGGCTTGGCCGCGCTTTTAGATGAGGGGCTGACTTACACCCACGCCAGCGGCCGCCGCGATACCAAAGACACCTATGTCCAAAGCGTGGCGACTCAAACTGTGCAATATTTGCAATTGGATCGCGAAGAAGTGACTGCACGGGTAATCGGCACCGCCGTCATTGTTGAAGGCAAAGTCAAGATGAAAATCAACTCGGCCGGCGCTGAGAAAAGCCTATATAACCGCTACCTTGCCGTCTGGACCACCACAAGCGGCAAGCCTTTGCTCACCGCCTGGGCGTCTACCAAGCTCGAATAGATACAGACCGCTTGCTCGGAATCGTTCTAACGTGATTTCGAGCAGATCACTGTGTTTGCTCACGCACAATCAGTGCCTAGCTCAAACGCCGGCAAACGCGCGCAAGCGGTTAAACACGGCGGTATCAAATTCAAGACCGTCTTTCAAGTTGCGCGCGCGCTCTTTGAAAGAGCGTTCTGACGGAATACGAATCTCGTCAACGCCGGCTGCCCGCTTTGAAGTTTTAATGCGGGTGAGCAGGGCGCTGACATCTTCTTTGTACTGTTCAGTTGAGTACATCAGATCAGGCTTGAAGG
>Ga0209135_1000434_pt1 | contig 15112 bp, 16 predicted proteins | sample LauGreSBDMM110SD_4_FD_187570 | JGI IMG/M metagenome (GOLD analysis project Ga0209135, IMG submission 187570) | Freshwater lake microbial communities from Lake Michigan, USA - Su13.BD.MM110.SD (SPAdes) (version 3) | ecosystem: Environmental > Aquatic > Freshwater > Lake | place: Lake Michigan... | reverse complement strand
CACTAGACCCACCCCCGCCAACACTCCGCACATAACGACCCAAATATTGCACGGTGTCGGGAATTATCTCGCCAACTTCGTCACTAGGTCGACCAAGGGCTTTTGCAAGCCCATAAGGCCCATCATTCACACGCAAGGTCTCATACTCTTCTCCAACTATAAATTTCGACTGGAATTGGAAGAAAGGATGCTTGCTTTCCATTTTTGTTTTGAATCTTTTCCAAATAAGGGTAATTAAGGGTAATTAAGGGTAATAAAGGTAATTAAATAATGACAGCTACCGCCATCCTTACCTTTTATGCTTTTATTTTATTTGTATTTTATTTGTATTTTATTTTTATAATCCAAGCTCTTGAGAACCTTCTTCTTGGGAGACCTCCTTCTTCTTGGGAGACCTCCTTCTTCTTGGGAGACCTCCTCGTTTTCGTTTTTGAGAAAGTGTCTTGTTACACTTGTGTATCAAAACACCTGTGTCACAAAATGTCTGGTTATATCCGGTTGCGGATTCTTGTAGCTGTCTTTCTCTCTAAGAATCCTACCACATAACTAGCCAAAAACGCCTTTTCCGCTACATGCATGTAGTATAAAGAGTATATTTAATGTAGAAGGTCTTCCTCTACATATGTAAGGGAAAACCTTCGGTTTTGAAAAGTGAAAAGTTTTTTGATTTCTCGATTTTGGACATTTATAAATGTCCATTTTTGGAAAATCGAAATATTTTATGGAAAAAGGGTCGCGCGAGACCATAATGAAAAATTATCGTCTCAAGTCTGAAGGAACTTTTTGCAATTTGTGACGATAAAATTTTGAGTAAAAAAAGCCGTAAAAGTATTGCATATTTTTCTTTAGCATATATAAATATGCAAAATGCAGAGATGCGATATTATTGCAAAATATGTGACTATGGTTGCATGAGAAAGTTCTGTTGGTCCCAACACACGCTTACAGCAAAGCATATGAATGCTAACAAATCGCTAACACATGCTAAAAGAGAATATGCCTGCCCGAATTGCAATGCGAAGTTCATGCATCAATCAAGTTGCTCAAGGCATAAGAAAATATGCATGACAAAAAATGAGAATAAAGCGAAACCGGACCCCCCGTTCGTCATCACAGAAGAGTTGTTTCTCATGATAGTAAAGCAAAATGCGGACATGATGGAACTGTTGAAAGCCGGAACGCACAACACAAGCAATAATCACAGCCACAATACGAACTGCCATAACAAGGCATTCAATCTGAATTTCTTCTTAAACGAGACATGCAAAGATGCCATGAACATCACGGATTTCGTGGAGTCCATAAAAGTGCAACTGAACGACCTAGAGAGATTTGGAGACGTGGGGTATGTAGAAGGTCTCTCGAGTATCATCACCGCAAACCTGAAGGAGATGGATGTCACGGAAAGACCAGTGCATTGCACGGACAAGAAGAGGGAAACCATCTACATCAAAGATCAAGATAAATGGGAGAAAGAAGACGAAAAGAAAACGAAGTTGCGCAAGGCAATCAAGAGAATCGCAGCGAAGAATTACAAGTTGCTTCCAGCTTATAGAGAGAAATATCCAGGGTGCCAATTTGCGTCGTCGAAATTTTCGGACAAATACAACAAAATGATGGTGGAAGTGATGGGAGGTGCAGGTGACAATGAATGGGAAAAAGAAGACAAAATAATCCACAATATTTCGAGAAATGTGATGGTGGACAAGTAGCTGCCTGCTGCTGTGTTACACCGGTGTAACAATACTATTGGCTTCTCTCTAGGATTGTTTATCAAAAGGTCTTTCAAAGAGGGAAAATGATTGCAAACAACCCTTGTTACAGGGTATTGCAGGGTATTTGCATATTTAGACATAGAGAGAAAAGGCATCCCAAACTATGTTATATTCCTGCTGCCTGCTGCTGTGTTACACTGGTGTAACAATACTATTGGCTTCTCTCTAGGATTGTTTATCAAAAGGTCTTTCAAAGAGGGAAAATGATTGCAAACAACCCTTGTTACAGGGTATTGCAGGGTATTTGCATATTTAGACATAGAGAGAAAATTTGTCTGAACGTATAATATAAAGCTAAATGGATGTGCTGAAACAGAAAAATACACAAATGATAAACAACAATGTCCTGGAAATCATTCGTCTATTTGCTCTCAACGGCAAACACAGGTTGCTGGGTTCGAATTCACTGCAAGCGATTCACTACGCAAGTGACTACGACGTGGTCACCAACATCACCCGGAAATCACCGTCAACCATCGCAAGTCAATTCCAAACCCTCTTCAAAACAGCGCACAAAGACAGCGACGTCTGGATAACGGACTTCAAATGCGGATGGGATGAACGACTGGTCTACGAAGGAGACGAATCCATTGAATCCATTCAACGGTACCTAATGAACCCTTTGATACCCAGAGTCAAACGGAATAAAATCTTAAGCGCCTCCGATGCAACGGAGCGCAGACAGCTGATAAAATCTCTCTATATCCTGCGATGGAACCGGGAGGACATCCATAAAGGGAAGACGAAACTGATTGATGGCACGTACAAGCATCTAAAAGATTGCATCATGGACAAGACCACCATGAAAATCGATGTCATCATCCGTGTAGGAGAGAGATTCATTGAAATGTCGGAGAATTACTATGTCACGTACGGTGGTGAAACGAATTTCGACAAGTCTTTGTCCGCGAAGGAGGTCATCATCGCCAGTCTCCAGAAACAGATAGAAGAATATGCAGTCACAGATAAGATGAAGTCCTTGAAACGTCTGTTCTCTCTTCTGCGCATTGAAAGAACCGAGGAAAACGAAGCCACATTGTACCCCATCGCCGTGAAACTAGTGAATTTCTTCAACTCGGAGACGGGATTCATGTCGAAAATCAAGAACGAAATAGCGATTCTGGAGGTGTTGATGGAACAACGGTTTCGTCCTATTGAATGGAGGCACATCTACGACAATCTACAACTGATTAAGGAAGAGATAGCCAATGTGTACAAGGTCAGCCTGTGGGACCAAATCTTCACCATCATCAACAAAATGACGGCACGCAAGGCGAAACACGACCTGATTATCATCAAAGACCATTTGCAAGAGAAAATCAATCAGAATGCAAAACAATTTATCTTGCATTCCGCCCCATTTGACAAAGTGGTCAAAGCATAAATAAAAACAAAGTATTTTTCATATTATTTGGCCTGAATGGTGGTCGCTTTGGAGACGTTACGGATGATTTTGTCGTCTTTCTCGTTGTCGCATACCATCACCTCAATGACAATCTTGCTATGTTCATCAGAATGTGACGAACTGGCATACCGGTAATCGGGGTATTTGGCACGATATTGGGGGAGCAATTTGAAATACTTGTTGGAGATGCAGTTGATGACCTTCTTGAGACGCTTTCGATTGTCGTCTTCCTTCTCCCATTGTCCCTTGTCTTTCACATAGAAGGTTTCTCTCTTCTTGTCTGTACAATGAATCGGTCTCTCGGTCTCATCGAGGTTGTTGAGACTGTTCACAATGATTTTAGATATGCTCTCTACATACCCCTTCTCTCCTATCTCCATCAAGTCGGACAATTGCAACTTGATGGAATCCACAAAGTCGGTGATGTTCATGGCATTCTTGCAGGTCTCGTTTAAAAAGAACTGCAGGTTAAATGCCTTGTTATGGGAATTGGTGTGTTGTACATTATTGTTATTGTTCATATTTGTATTGTGGGTCCCGACTTCAACGACCTTCATCAGCATCTCTTTGAAATCAGCGTGGTCCTTAATCAGCATAGTGATGAGGTCGCTGCTGATGTCTTGCTTATGGGCCACAGGTGGTGCGACGCATTTTGCATTGTTTTTGTGCTTCCACAATCCTGAACGGTTTAGAAATGTTTTGTCACAATGTAGGCATGTGTATTGCAACTTTTTGCAACTATTTGATTCCAAAGTGATTCCTGTTGCAACTTTTTGGTGTTTAGATGTCATTATATGTTTGTCAAAACTACTTTTACGACACGTGTTATAGTTACATGTTTTACAATTGTACGACACACAAGTTGTTTCTTGCAACTTTTGGGTTTCTAAAGTTTCCATAATGTTTCCTGAGAAAAAAATTTCGAGAATTGTACCAAAAATTTTATCGTCACAAAGTGAAAAAAGTTCGTTCAGTCCTGAGACGCTAATTTTTCATTATGGTCTCACGCGACCCATTTTCCATAAAATATTTGGATTTTCCAAAAATGGACATTTATAAATGTCCAAAAACGGAAAATCAAAAAACTTTTCACTTTTCAAAACCAAGGTTTTTTACCCTTTATGTCAAAGGAAGGCCCTATATCAGCCACTATGTGCGCTTACTTGTCTACCACGATATTCTTGGAGATATTGTGAATGATTTTGTCTTCTTTCTCCAAGTCATTGTCCCCTGCACCACCCATCACTTCCACCATCATTTTGTTGTACTTATCTGAATACTGAGAAGCTGCATATTGGCAACCAGGGTATTTCTCTCTGTATGCCGGTAACAACTTATAATTCTTAGAAGCAATACGCTTGATAGCCTTCCGTAACTTGGTCTTTTTGTCGTCTTCTTTCTCCCATTTGTTGTCATCTTTGATGTAAATGGTTTCTCTCTTCTTGTCCGTACAATGCACCGGTCTTTCCGTGACATCCATCTCTTTCAAATTTGTGGTGATGATGTTAGAGAGACCTTCTACATATCCCACGTCTCCAAATCTCTCTATGTCCTTCAGTTGAACCTTGATGGACTCGACGAAGTCTGTTATGTTCATGGCGTTTTTACAGGTCTCGTTTAAAAAGAAATTTAGGTTGAATGCCTTGTTATGGCAGTTGGTGTTGTGGCTATTGTTGTGGCTATTGTTATTGGTTCCGGCTTTCAGCAGTTCCATCATGTCAGCATTTTGCTTTATCAGCATTAAAATTAACTCTTTGTCTGATATTTCGACATGGGCTTTGTCGTCTTCGTGTTCGACCTCTGGCTCCGCTTTCTCGTGAATCATTTGACATGTTTTACCATGTCTCCAGTGGGTTGTTCTACTATTAAAAACCATCCCACATGTGCAAAGGAACTTTTGTGAAACAGGTTGTTTCACCACACATATAATTGTTTCAGTTGTTTCATTTTGATGTTTTGCAGTTAATAAATGTCTGTCATATTGACTCTTGCGTGATGTTGAATAGTTACAACGTTGGCAATGGAACTTTCTAGAACTTTCGACCGACGGATTTGTTTCAATGTTCCACATATAATGAAACAAGAAAAAAGTTCCTAAAGTTTTACACACAACAAAGGAAAAAATTATCGTCACAAAGTGAAAAAAGTTCATTCAGTCCTGAGACGCTAATTTTTCATTATGGTCTCACGCGACCCATTTTCCATAAAATATTTGGATTTTCCAAAAATGGACATTTATAAATGTCCAAAAACGAAAAATCAAAAAACTTTTCAACTTTCAAAACCAAGGTTTTTTCCCCTTTATGTGTATTATGGAAGGGTTTTGTTGACCTTATATGACGGCCACCTTGGACAGGTCATTTCCTGCGGCGATGTTTGCTGCTATTTTCAGCATTGCAATTGTACAAATCGAGTACACCAGATGCAAGCATGGTTATAGGTGATGGTTATAGGTGATGAAATATGGTATAGGAAATGGAACGCATGTTCAATTTTTTTTTGCATAAAGGCAAGTTTCATTAAGTAGTTGAATGCATGCAAACCGTAAAAAGGTCTGGTAAATAAGTATTTGAATAATAAACAAAAAAGAAAATGATGTATGCATATGAGTTCAGTTATTCATTTGCTCTTCTTGGCAACAAACTTGGTCACGGTGAAGGTGGTGGAACGACACATAGGACAGGTCATGAGTTTACGTGCCGAATAATTGAAGCAATGCTTGTTCCATTGGTCGAAGCACTGACTGCAGTACAAGTGGTTGCAGCTGGTCACGAAGGCATCTCCGCGTGATACAGGACGTATGCATATCCCGCAACGCTCACTCATGGGTATGGTGAGACCTTTGGAAGAGTATTTTTTGCAGGTGACATAGTGGACGTTTTGGCATCGATTGTTGCGCATACGTTGCATGAAAATGGGGTCGTCGATGAAACGTTGGAATATTCGCAGTGTGCGTCCTGAGCGTCTACTGGGTTGTGTTACATGCAGGTCTTGCATGAGGGCTTCTCTTTCTCTTTGTCTTTCAATTTCTCTTTCGATGTCGCTTTCGTTTGCTCTTTCTCTTATGCCTTGTTCCAGCAGTTCTTCCTCTTCGTCCATATCGAAGTCTTCTTCCTGAATGTCAATGTGTTCCTCACGAATCTCAATATCCTCTTCTTCAAAATCCATGTCTTCTTCTTGAAGTGGTGCGTGTTGTATGTCAGTGTTATTGTGAACGGAATTGCCATTGATAACCACGTTTTCCGAGTCTTTTTGGGGTTCCGGATTGTTGAAATCAAAGGGGTCCTCTTCAGAGAACTCGCTGGAGGCGTCGTCTAGGTCTAGGTCTTGGTTTAGGTGTTGGTTTAGGTCTTGGTTTAGGTCTTGGTGTTCGTCTTCGTTGTCGTCGGTTAAGTCGATGGTCTCAATAACCCTTGGCTCTTCGAATATTCGGACGATGGCAAAAGGTGTGGCAGTTGATGACGAGGAAGAGGAAGCGGACGATGTAGTTGCTGCTGACGCATACTCAGTCTCAAAGCGAAACCGTCGGAAGTTGTTGGGGTTGCGGTGAGCAAAAGTGATAGTGAGTGATTGTGACGACATGATGCATACAGGCAATTAAATTATGACAACAGACTGAATCCTTAGCAGTTGTGCTGCATTTATTTTGATAATTAAATAATTATTATCAACATACTATAATGTTCTCGACTAGAAAGCAGTAATTAATAAGAGTTGTTCAATTTTTTTTGCACCGGTGTAACAAAACAAAAAAATAAGGAAAAGTACGTTTTCATCAAAATTTGGTAAGAGACACTACATAATAAAATCACATACTTCATGATGCATGTATAATTATTGTTGTTCTTCATCTCCTTCTCCTTCATTGGGTCTTCGGCGAAGGCGGTCGGAACGTCGTAGGGTGTCATCGACCTCATCGAACATCGCATCCAAACGCATGGGGAGCAGCGCTGGTTCAGGTTGAATTCTGTTGGTTGGTCGCTCAAGCATAGGAGGTTCGTCACGGATAGTACGAGGGGGTGTGCGATATCCATCATCACTGGCTCTTTTCTGTGGTCCAATAGGTGCAACATCAATTACCACGGTAGCTTCAACTGCGTGATCAACCGCAATTTCATCGGCAGCGAGTACAACTTCAATGACAGGAGCAACGCCACCTTCATTGGCGGCTGGCACGGCAAGCAGGGGCAAGAAGAATCCGTCTACCCAATCTTGAGCTTCATCTCCATTAACATCAGGAACAATTGGTACATGATTGGTGTTAAAATTGGTATCCAATGTGTAAACCATATTAACATAGGGGGTAGTAGTGTCAACTTCAGCTGGTAGGTCCAAAGAATTGTCCGACATCTTAGTAAAAAGTATTTGAAACGAAAGTATGAGTGGGGATGGATAACTGGAATTAAAATATGACAAGTAGTGGCTTTCTTAGCGTTTTGGATTTATTTTTTTTATTGATAATAATTTGCAATAAAAAGTTATACGGTTAGAAAAGCTAAATAAAAGTGAATTAGGTCGTCTTCTCAACTGCAGGTCAAACAATCTTGTTACACCTGTGTCTCAAAGTGTATCTTGTTACACCTGTGTCTCAAAGTGTATCTTGTTACACCTGTGTCTCAAAGTGTATCTTGTTACACCTGTGTCTCAAAGTGTATCTTGTTACACCTGTGTCTCAAAGTGTATCTTGTTACACCTGTGTCTCAAAGTGTATCTTGTTACACCTGTGTCTCAAAGTGTATCTTGTTACACCTGTGTCTCAAAGTGTGTCTTGTTACACCTGTTTCTCAAAGTGTGTCTTGTTACACCTGTGTCTCAAAGTGTATCTTGTTACACCTGTGTCTCAAAGTGTGTCTTGTTACACCTGTGTATCAAAGTGTTTGGAAACGAAGGGCAATTATATACAGTTAACACCACATAATAAACAGTTGATAAGTAATCTAAGCAATCTAATCATCATATTCGTCTTCTTGCTCTTCATCTGACCCTGAATTCGAATCATCGTCTGACGAGGAGTCGTTGCAAGCAGAAGAGGAGGCGGCTTTGGTGACAACAACAGGTTGTTTTGGTTCTTCGGTCATCATCGTGATAGCATCGTCTTCATCTGAAGAGTCCGAGTCAGACGATAATGCCTCCTCTTGATTGGTGAAGACAATCTTGTTCAGTTCGGTGCTCCATTTTCCAATGACATTCAGGGTCTTGTCTCGGAGATATTGACGGTAATCGTAGATAACTCCTGTCCTCTTGACCCGTAGATAGGTGACACCGTCGATGGTGATTTTTTTGATGACCTCGTCCTTGGGGAGCTCAGGTGCTTTGGTTGCTTCAGGTGCTTTGGTTGCTTCAGGTGCTTTGACGGGCTTGACAGCCTTTGGTTCCTTGACAGCCTTATGTTCCTTGACAGCCTTTGGTTCCTTGACAGCCTTATGTTCCTTGACAGCATTAGGTTCCTTGACAGCCTTTGGTTCCTTTGCAGGCTTAGGAGCTTTGTCAGTCTTTGGTACCTTAGTCGCTTTGACAGCCTTTGCTTCCGGTTCCTTAGCCACAACAGGTTCCGGTTCCGGTTTAGCAACAACCTCCTCCTCAGGCTCATCTTCCGGTGGTGGCGGAGGTACATCGTCGTCTTCGTTGTCGTCAACATCGGCAACCAAGGCAGTAAACATCTCTTCCGCATCACCGTTGTCAATCTCGACCCGAACCTCGGACTTCTTTGGACGGCCCTTGGAGGAGGAACTGGAGGAGGGCTTTCGGACCTTTTTCTGCTTCGCAGGAGCTTCATCCTCATCATGGTCTTGCCCCCCTTCTTCCCCTTCGGCAGGACGGGCGCGTTTGGCAGGAACCACCACCGGTTCAGGTACCGGTTCGAAGTGAATGGGGTCGATGGTCATACAGAACTTGCTGGCTTCATCATTCACTTCATTGATGGTGCGATTGAACTGTTGAAGGACCTTCATGTAAGGCACTGGTTTGCCGCCAAAGGGGTCGACGTAGTCCATAATGCCGACGGCTTTGCGTTGCTCGACGGTGCCATACTTTGGGGAATCCAAGTTGTACTTCTCCATCTTCCTGGCGCACCCATTGCAGTACTGCTTGAAACGTTTCACCTCACCACGGACAATAATCCGCGTATCAGTGGGAGGACTGAAGCACTGAGTGTAAAGCCCATGGTTGATGTTGATGGCTTGGCATCGGTTTTTGCTATCCCCGAAGGTGCTGGAATAGGGCAAGGGGAACCTTGGGCGGATGGCAACCTGGGATTCATTCACCATTTGACGAGGCTTGCGCTTCATCAGACCTGGTTCCATAAAGCCGAGTTCGGCAATGGCTTCATTGGCATTGAATCCATACTTGGATGCACATTGTTGAATGCAACGGACGGCAAGGTCTTTCGAGGCTTCACCGACAATGGACATCAGACCATTCAGGTGACCGTCGGTGACGAAGGTGGAAAGGGTAAATTTTTCCATGCGAGGGGCATCGGCAGAGGGGGCAACAACGAGTGACATTTTTTTTTACGAAGAGGGGGGGGTTGAGTTGAGTTTTAAAGTTTTGAACAAAGTTCGACGTAGCTTGGTAAGGCAATTAAAATATGAGAATGGTTTGATTTCTTAGCACTTTGGAGGTATTTTCGTGCAGCTAATTATTAAATAAAATATAGTGATTCATATGTTCTCGGCTAGAGAGCAATAATTGCGAACGAGTTGCTGAATGCTCCATTCCACTCCGCCCGATGAAGTCAATTTTGTTACACCGGTGTGTCAAATAGTGTGTGTGACCTTGTTACACCTGTGTCTCAAATTGTGTGTGACCTTGTTACACCTGTGTGTCAAATTGTGTGCGACCTTGTTACACCTGTGTATCAAAGAGTGTGTATGACCTTGTTACACCTGTGTGTCAAATAGTGTGTATGACCTTGTTACACCTGTGTGTCAAATAGTGTGTATGACCTTGTTACACCTGTGTGTCAAATTGTGAGTGACCTTGTTACACCTGTGTGTCAAAAGTCGAGTCTTACATGATACATGCTCATACTTATACTTTATACCAATGCATGTAAGCAGATATACGTCTACGTGTGCTTATTTCAGCAACTCCGTCCAATATTGGATAAAGGCCTCTTCTTCGGTCGTGTTAAAGGGAAACTTAGCGTCAATCAAGTCATTTCCAGCCCATTCGTGAGTCCAAAATGTTAAAATTTTGTTCAGCCTCCACAAAAGGTCCTTCAATTGATTTTGAATGTTGTCACGAAACATTTTGTCGACACCGTCGAAGTTGCTGAAAATCAATGCAAAATAACGGTTGACCAAAATAAGGAATCGTTGCAATGTGAACGTTCGGTCCAGAGTGTCAAAGACGGTCGAGGTGAAACTGACCATTTTCCATTTGATGCCGTCGACGGTTTCGCCCATATGTGGCAACAGAAATTTGGTGCGTTCCAACTCCACTTGCAAGAGTTGGGCTTGTTGTTTGAATTTTTTGGATTGCTCAGGTTGTTGGACTTGCATTGTTGAAAGTTTTTAAAAGTTTTAAAAGTTTTTAAAAGTATTTGAAAGTTTTTAAGGGAATTAAAATATGAGAAGGAATGGATGTCTTAGCTTTTTGTCCGAATTATTTATTTATTCCAAAATAATAAATAGTTCTAAAGATAATGAATTGCAACAATGAATTACTTGATACCCTAACTAGTGTTATTGTTATACTTGTGATTTTGTTACACCGGTGTATCAAATATATTTACCACTTGTGATTTTGTTACACCGGTGTATCAAATATATTTACCACTTCAACTTCAAGTTCAAGTTTAACTTCAACTTCAATGACCTTGTGTGGCACCTCTTTGTTCTTGGCTGCTGCTGTATCGGTATAAGATATTACTCTACGAGATATGCCTTCTACGTGACACCACACCATGTCAATTAACATTAAATATTTGACTTTACAGTTTCAAGAGGCCCAATCCAAGTACACAATTCACGAACTATCAAATCATCAAACAGGTAGCGCTGCACAACAGAGTGGTCGTACGAAGCCGCCATGCATTCTGTTAGCATCATAAAAGAGGCTCTGTCAAACCAAAACAAGCTGTCTGGAACCACCATGTCTTTGAACAAGCGCCACAGGTCCACTTGCTTATCTCTGATTCCTCTGAAGGATGAACCCATCACCAAATAAAGCTCTCCCGATACGGTTTGTCGAAACGTGATGCTAAAGCGAGCCCATGATTCGTTTACCGGTTGCACGGTATCTGGTGCGATTTCAGGAAAGCACTTGCTGGCGAGCAGCGCAGCCATCTGAAAGGTCAACCGGCTTTTGAATACATCGTGCATTTCTTTTTCAGGCAACCCAATCTCGAAGGGGGGGGTTCCAATCTCCACAATCCATCCAACAATGCGTTCATCCCATATAGGGTTGATGTCCAACGAAGTGAAAATGGACTCTATATATCTCCGAGCATTCAAGAGCGGTCCTTGCCCCAAACGAATCTTCGGAGTGCGGCGAAACATGCTGGATTCTGTATCTACCGTGTGAACGACCAATTGGTCAAACTTGCTATCGTAAGACACTATCTCCCTTGCAACCTTTGGTTGTTTTGAATCGGTACTCCAATAAGCGACTGTCTCGCTTAGCTCAAAGATGGACTGGCGAGTGTGCCTGAATAGTCGTCCAGAAAAACGAGCAAATACAACTTCTAGATGGTTTTCTAGATGGTTTTCTAGATGGTTTTCTAGATGGTTCATGTTATCTTGTGTTCGGGAATTGAATTATGAAAAGTAATTGAATTCTAAGCTTGTTGCGCGAATTTCCAAAATGCATAAATAATAATAAATAGTTCTAAAGATAATGAATTGCAACAGTGAACTGTTCCTGGGGTCATGCTCCTAGAAATTTGTGTGGCACCTCTTTGTTCCTGGGGTCATGCTCCTGGAAATTTGTGTGGCACAATCAGGTAATTCATTATCTTTAGAACTTTATTATTTATTTGGAGTTGTCTTGAAATTATTTTGGAATTGGAAAATGCGGACAACAAGCTAAGAAATCAATTACTTTTCATATTTCAATTGCCAGACCCATCTCTACACACTTTGAAATTTTTTTCCAAAAAAAAATGAGCGCACCCATCGAGATTATCGACCTCACTGAGGAGGAGCCCACTACCTCGTCCGTCCCCCTCAAGCCAGTCTCCCCTTCTAAGAAACGGGACTCAGAAACGATGGACTCTAAACCATGGTGGTGGGTACAAAAGCAAAAGGGGGAGGAGAGTGAGAGTGAGAGTGAGAGCGAGAGCAGTGACAGTGAAAGTGACGACGGGTGGAACACCGATTTGGAGAACGAATATGGCAGCGATGAGTATCGCCCTTGCTTCAAAATTTTCAACTTGGACAAGCATGACCAAGCTGTCATGGCCATTGCAGAAAAGAGGGGCGACGATGATATCTTTAACCTTCACCGCGATATGATGGCGGCACGAAAGACAAAATTGCGTGAACAGTTAGCGGCGAAGAAGAAAAGAATGTCTTGAATTTTGTATTTTAAAATTTTGTATAAGTAAATGTATGTCACTGCATGGGTATAAGTAAATGCACTCTTTATAACTAGAGCTTCAATAAGTTACTGTAACTACACAGTTCTTTATATCTTAGCCACACACAAATATGTTCGAGGCCAGAGCGAGTCTTATACTAGCGAGTTACTACCGCCAAGCGTGTGGTTGACTTCCCAATATGGCAATGTATTGTTTTAACCCTTTGCTGTTGGCTGCTGCTGTCCTTGTACTTATACCCTGTATAGGGACAAGGCATACGGTTCACCTTTTTTTTGAACAACTAATAGCTGTACTACCTATTAGGGCCAGGGTTACTGTTTTAACCCTTTGCTGTTGACTGCTGCTGCTGTCCTTGTACTTATACACTGTATAGGGACAAGGCATACGGTTCACCTTTTTTTGATCCAAAGGTAGGTTTCCTCTTTAAAACACTACCTATTAGGGCTAGTTTTACAGTACCTTAAAAGCAAACAGCCAGCCAAACAGCAAGCCAAACCGCCAGCCAAACAGCCAGCCATAAAATCTACACTTATACAAAAGAAGATGGAGCAAGCATTAAGGCATGTAGAATTATTCTTTTCAGAGAAGCTGTATGAAAGGTTGCCACAATATAGTACACCAAAGAAGCAGGGTGAAGTATTGAATGACCTAAACTTTTGCTGTGACGAGGACGAGTTTGCCATGCTCTTGAGACTCGCCACAGAGTTGAAGAAAGTGTTTCCCTTGATGACAGACAAAGACATTTGCATTGCAGTGATACTAGCATACTATTCCCTGAACTTAGGAGAGCAAACCCTAGATTATTTAGTGATGGATGTATACAAAGAATTAAAAAACCGTGAGGATGTTGTAGTACGCAAACAATTTGCAGATGACCCGGATGCAGTAGAGCGCTTGTTCTTGGGTATCACAATCGGAGACATCGAGTTTCAGGATGACAACATATCCTCCATGATTCGCCGCTACCTGATGGGCATGCCTGGTGGTAGCAATAAGAAGACCAAGAAGACCAAGAAGACCAAGAAGACCAAGAAGACCAAGAAGACCAAGACCAAGACCAAAATATATAAAAAAAATTGAAATGCTTTTTTCCTCTGATAACATCCCTCCCAAAAAAAAACATCCCCATTCCACAATGTCCGAACAATATCACCGAGCACTCAGTTTGATAGCCATATACAATCCGTATATTTGTGCACCGTATGAGAGACTTCGAGCGTCAAGAGAAGAACTCCATCGCCAGCTCGATGCCATCGAAGAAATCGTTTTCCAGCGTGAGTTGTTTACCCAAGAGCAACTTCCGATAAGGACGCAAGAACAACGAGGTCCCTCTCAAGACGACGAGAATGGATGGATTCAAGTGATTCATACGACATCAACCATCGCACCTCGTCTACCAAATGTGAATGCGAATGCGAATGCGAATGCGAATGCAAATGTGAACATGAATAATGCTTTAGACATCGACGACGACGACGATGATTTCTTCGCAAGCTTCCGACGCATCCCTCCCGTCTTTAAAGAGCACAAGAAAGTCATGGCAAAGAAGAAGCTGACCCAGCCATGCCCCTCCGAATGCTCGATTTGTCACGAGACTCCCATCTACAAAGACGCTGCCCAGACTTCATGCAATCACTTCTATTGCAAGGATTGTCTGTTCAATTGGATGAACCCTCGTGGGTCCAGCAGACGTTGTCCCATGTGCCGGGCGTTTGACCCCAAGGTCACGACCTTCCGTGAGAGAGAACCTAGGAAGAAACCCCAACGCAGCAACAACAATCATGCTGCTGTATTGAATATCTTTTGATTAACACATGTATTATTAACACTTAACACATGTGTTATTTTACATGTAATAAAAAAAAATTGAAATGTTTTTTTTTCTTGGAACCTGGAAACCCAAACAAAAGCCCAGAACGAAAACCTAAACCGACCCCCCATCCTTCACCCTTAGCAAAAAAAGATGGCCAGACCAAAGAAATCTCTCCGCAAGAAAACCTTCCCATCTCTCAAACAACCCCCATTGACCAGAAAGGAAAAGAAAGCCATCAAAGAAGCTGAAGCAGCAAAGAAAGCTGAAGCAGCAAAGAAAGCTGCCGCAGAAGAAGAAGCCAAATATCTCGAAGAGGAGGACCTCAATGACTTCCTGGATGCCGAAGAAGGAGACGACGAACTTATCGAAGCAATTTTTGAAAAATACAATCAAATCCGTGAGCTAGAGGAGGAGTACCTCTAAGAAGAGGAGTACCGCTAAGACGAGGAGTACCGCTAAAACGACAAGTACCACTAAAACGACGAGTACCGCTAAGACGAGGAGTACCGCTTATACCGCTAAGGAAAGCAAATATATAAAAAAAAATCATATCAAATGTTTCTCACAAATTTATCAAT
>Ga0209135_1000429_pt1 | contig 15166 bp, 16 predicted proteins | sample LauGreSBDMM110SD_4_FD_187570 | JGI IMG/M metagenome (GOLD analysis project Ga0209135, IMG submission 187570) | Freshwater lake microbial communities from Lake Michigan, USA - Su13.BD.MM110.SD (SPAdes) (version 3) | ecosystem: Environmental > Aquatic > Freshwater > Lake | place: Lake Michigan... | reverse complement strand
AGTAAGAAAGTCTCGGGCGAGCCACTTACCGAGGGAGAAGATCCTGATTTCCCAGTCCCATCACTTCCACATCTTCGCTCGATTAGCGTTTCAGGAGGCCAGAAATGACAGATTTTATTGAGCCACGTAAGAATTCAGAGCTCGGTATTAATTCAGTTCCATTTGTAGAGGTTGAACAACCTGGACCGGCAAATCTGGCTGAGCAAGCAAAGGGATTCTGGGTCACCTTCTCAGCCATGTTTAAGAAGAACCAGACTGTGCAATACCCAGATGTGAAAGCCCCAACGGCGCCACGTTTTCATGGTCGCCACCAACTTAATCGCCATCCTGATGGTTTAGAAAAATGTATCGGGTGCGAACTCTGTGCCTGGGCTTGTCCAGCTGATGCAATCTATGTTGAAGGTGGAGATAACACTCCAGGAAATCAACTCTCTCCAGGAGAGCGCAATGGCGCGGTCTATCAGATTAATTATCTGCGCTGTATTTTCTGTGGGCTCTGTGTTGAAGCATGTCCAACACGTGCGCTCACAATGACTAATGAATACGAGCTTGCAGATGACAAGCGGGAAAAGTTAATCTTCGAAAAAGATGATCTACTTGCGCCACTTCGTCAAGGAATGCTTGCACCGCCACACCCAATGTATCCAGGTATGACAGATACCAATTATTACAACGGTGATGTGAAGGAAGCACACCCATCACAGCAGGAACAGAATTAATGCTAGAGATTCAAACTCCTGAGACCATCATGTTCTGGGTGCTTGCCCCACTCTCTGTCATTGCATCACTCGGAATGCTCCTGGTGAAGAAGGCGGTGCACTCTGCGCTCCTACTTGCCTGGGTCATGATTACTCTTGCAATTTTCTACATTGCCCAAGATGCACTCTTCCTGGGAATCGTTCAAATCGTGGTCTACACCGGAGCAGTCATGATGCTCTTCCTCTTTATCTTGATGCTAGTCGGTGTGGATGCATCTGATTCACTGACCGAAACAATCTCCGGACTTCGCCCTATTGCAATCACCGCAGCAGTTGGCTTTGGCGGACTATTTGTCTCCCTCATTGGCAGAGCAAAACTGGGCCGTGATGCCGTTGGACTTACAGCTGCCAATGCAAATGGAAATGTGGAAGGCCTTGCGCAGCAGCTCTTTTCTACCTATGTCTGGCCCTTTGAAGTCGTCTCTGCGCTATTAATTACGGCAGCACTTGGCGCCATGGTTCTTGCGCATCACCAACGTAGCGTTGCTCGCCCTACCCAACGTGAACAATCAATCGCACGTTTTCGTTCGGGTTCACTTGCCGGCGCCGCAGGGCTTCCTAGCCCAGGTGTCTTTGCTCGTCACAATGCAGTAGATGTGCCAGCGCTACTTCCAGATGGAAGCGCGGCTCCTACCTCAATTTCAGCAACACTGAAAGCTCGTGGAGATATGTTGGAATCTCGATCATTTGAACTCGGCGAAGTTGATAACACTGTTGCGGAAGAGAAGTAATGAATCCGTATAACTACCTCTACTTAGCGGCGCTTCTTTTCACCATTGGCGCAGTGGGTGTTGTTGTCCGTCGTAACGCAATTGTGGTCTTTATGTGTGTTGAGCTGATGCTTAATGCGGCAAACCTCACGCTCGTTACTTTCTCACGCATCAATGGCACCCTCGATGGTCAAGTGGTCGCCTTCTTTACCATGGTCGTGGCTGCCTGCGAAGTGGTAGTTGGACTCGCAATTATCGTGACTATCTATCGCTCACGTCGTTCTGCCTCTGTCGATGATGCTAGTTTGTTGAGACGATAACGATGACCACTTCTACATCACTGGCATATCTCATCGCCCTGCCACTAGCAGGAGCTGTAATTTTATTACTCGCAGGACGCCGGGCCGATAAGTGGGGACACCTTTTTGCTACCGCACTTTGCGCAAGTTCATTTGGTGTGGGGCTCTATCAACTTTCACAGATGATGGCAGCAGCGCCAGAAGAACGCGCTTTCAGCCAAAAACTCTTTTCTTGGATCAGCGTTGGAACATTTAACGTTGACGCCGGACTCTTACTTGATCAACTCTCAATCTGTTTCGTCCTTCTTATTACAGGTGTGGGCACCCTGATTCATATTTATTCAATTTCTTATATGTCGCACGACCCAGACCGCCGTCGCTTCTTTGCTTATTTAAACCTCTTTATCGCTGCCATGTTATTGCTCGTTCTCGGAGATTCCTATCTCAACCTCTATGTGGGGTGGGAGGGTGTAGGTCTTGCTTCTTACCTCTTAATTGGTTTCTGGAATCAGAAGCCGGCATATGCAACTGCATCAAAGAAGGCATTTGTGATGAACCGTATTGGCGATATGGGTCTTTCATTTGCCATCATGATTGCTTTTGCAACTCTTGGAACAGTCTCTTTTAGTGGAGTCAAAGAAGCTTCAGAGAGCGCATCGACTGCGGCTCTAACTGGTATTGGAATTATGTTATTAGTTGCAGCCGCTGGTAAGTCGGCGCAGTTCCCATTGCAAGCATGGCTTGGCGATGCGATGGCTGGTCCCACACCGGTATCTGCCCTCATTCACGCAGCAACGATGGTGACAGCAGGTGTCTATCTCATTACTCGATCTAACTTTATCTTTGATGCCGCCCCAACAGCCCAACTTCTAGTTGTTATTGTCGGAGCAGTCACTCTAATTTTCGGCGCCCTTGTTGGTACTGCAAAAGATGACATTAAGAAAGCACTAGCGGCATCGACCATGTCTCAGATTGGTTACATGATCTTGGCTGCTGGCCTTGGACCTGCAGGATATGCATTTGCCATCATGCACTTACTTACCCACGGTTTCTTTAAAGCCGGCATGTTCTTAGGTGCTGGTTCGGTCATGCATGGCATGAATGACCAAGTGAATATGCGTCGCTATGGCGCGCTTCGTAAATTTATGCCGATTACCTTTGCCACATTTGGTCTTGGCTATCTTGCAATCATTGGCGTTCCACCATTTGCCGGCTTCTACTCCAAAGATGCAATTATTGAGACCGCCTTCAATGCCGGTGGCATAAAAGGAATTCTCTTGGGATCCACCGCACTCCTTGGCGCCGCTATCACCGCCTTCTATATGACTCGCGTCATGGTGCTGACATTTACTTCACCGAAGCGTTGGGAAGAAGATCAACATCCGCATGAGTCACCGATCCTAATGTGGCTACCGATGGCTGTTTTGGCAGTGGGATCTGTAACAACCGGATACTTATTCACTCGTGGAGACGGGCTCGTGCATTGGTTGGAGCCGGTATTCGGTGAGTATGGCGAACATGAAGAGTTCTTGCCGGCAATAGTTGTTTCGGGGTTGGCAATTACCGCGGTAGTTATTGGTGTTGCTATCGCACTTGTTAAGTATCAATTCTCAGAAGTTGATGCCAAGGCGCCCGAAAATGTCACAGAATTTACGCTCATTGCACGAAAAGATTTGTTCCAGGATTCATTAAATGAGGCGTTATTCATGCGCCCTGGACAAGCGCTCACCAGACTTCTTGTTAAGGGCGATCACAGCGTTGTCGATGGTGCAGTGCGTCTTGTCGGACGCACAGCGCTGAGCGCCGGCTCTGAACTTCGAAAGACCCAGACAGGTTTTGCACGCAGCTACGCCGCCCTCATTCTTATCGGAGCAGTTGCCCTGATTGCAGCAATTTGGGTGGTCACACAATGAACGCGCTGACCACAATGATGTTGCTTCCGATTCTTGGCACGCTGCTGCTGGCAGTGATTCCAAATGATCAAGTACTGCGTATTAAGCAAGCAGCACTTGCCACAACGCTATTAGTGGCAGCCTCTGGCGTTCTTGCCTGGTTTAACTTTAATGCCGCCGATACCTCATTCCAGTTTGTGCAATCAGTTGAGTGGATTCCTTCATTTGGCATCAACTACGCAGTAGGCGTCGATGGCCTCTCACTCGTTCTCATTCTGATGTCTGTGCTGCTAGCACCCATCGTGGTCTTGGCTGGGTGGAATGAATCTGAAGGCGGACGTTGGTCAACCAAGGTTTTCTATATGCTCATTCTTGTTCTGGAAACGATGATGATCGGCGTCTTTGCCGCTACCGATGTCTTCCTGTTCTACGTAATCTTCGAAGCGATGTTGATTCCGGTCTACTTCCTGATTGGTGGATATGGCAGTGGGGATCGCGCAGCTGCTGCCGTGAAGTTCTTGCTCTATAGCCTCTTTGGCGGTCTCTTGATGCTGGCATCAATTATTGGCCTCTATGTGATTTCAGGTGCCAATGGCGGACATACCTTTGATATCAACAAGTTATCTGAGCTCCATAATTACATGAGCTCTACAACACAGAACTTGCTCTTCCTCGGTTTCTTTATCGCCTTCGCCATCAAGGCTCCGTTATGGCCGCTACACACCTGGCTTCCTGATGCTGCCTCTTCTGCAACTCCTGGCACATCAGTGTTGTTACTTGGCGTTTTAGATAAAGTCGGAACATTCGGAATGATTCGTTTCTGCCTCACACTCTTCCCAGATGCGAGCAAGACCTTTACCCCGATCATAATTACGCTGGCCGTGATTTCAATTATCTACGGCGCCTTCTTAGCAATCGGGGCTACTGATATTAAACGCCTGATTGCTTACACATCTATCTCTCACTTTGGATTTATCACCATGGGAATCTTTGCTATGACTACTCAAGGTCATAGCGGTGCCACTTTGTATATGTTTAACCACGGCTTCTCAACCGCGGCGCTCTTTATTGTGGCCGGATGGATGGCAGCTCGCCGTGGATCATCCACAATTGCAGACTTCGGTGGATTACAACGTGTCACTCCAGTAATGGCCTGGTCATTCTTTATTGCCGGCATGTCATCGCTGGCACTTCCTGGGCTATCAAGCTTCGTCAGTGAGTTCTTGGTACTGGTTGGAACATTTACGCGCTATCCAGTTGCAGCGATCATTGCCACATTCGGAATCGTCCTTGCGGCGCTCTATATTTTGATTCCGGTGCAGAAGGCGCTCCATGGGCCAACTACACCTGGAAATGAGAACCTGCCAGATTTAAACTTTCGGGAGAAGATTGCAATAGCGCCAGTGATGGCGATCATTATCGCCCTCGGTTTCTATCCAGCACCACTTTTGAATGTCATTAATCCAGCATCCGCGCACGTTCTGGAAGTGCAGGGATTTACCGATCCAACACCATCAGAGGGTGCAGGTAAGTAAATGGAATTTATCGCTCCTTCCCTTAATTACGCCCAGCTAGCTCCGATTCTTATTGTCCTTGCTGGCGCTCTTGCCGGAGTTCTGATTGAGGCATTTGCACCACGTGCATCACGTTACTCATCGCAACTCTTTGTCGCACTCTTCTCACTTGTGGCATCCTTTGCCGCCCTGGTTCGAGTGCGCACCCAAACTTCAGTTGATGCGGCAATGGGATCTGTGGCATTCGATGGTGTGGGTGTTCTCCTGCAGGGTTCCATTCTCATTATCGCCGTGCTCTCCATCTTTCTGATTGCAGATCAAGAGAGCTTCACCGCCCTTGCGGCATCGGTGCCAGGATCAGAGGAAGAACGTGATGCGGTGCAATCTGATCTGCGTGTCACCGAAGTTTTCCCACTCACACTATTTGCAGTGGCCGGAATGCTTTTATTCCCAGTTGCTAGTGATCTGATTACGCTCTTTGTGGCACTTGAAGTGCTCTCATTGCCGCTCTATCTCATGGCCGGGCTTTCACGTCGTCGTAGATTGGCCTCACAAGAGGCGGCGCTGAAGTACTTCTTACTCGGTGCATTCTCCTCAGCCTTCTTCCTACTTGGTATTGCATATCTCTTCGGATACTCAGGATCAATTACCTTGGCCGGAATCCAAGCGAGCGTCATTGGTGGCGCCGGCAACGATGTATTCCTACTTCTCGGAATTGCATTTATCTCTATTGGCCTTCTCTTTAAAGTTGGTGCAGTTCCATTCCATGCCTGGTCACCAGATGTGTATCAAGGTGCACCGACTGCCATCACTGGATTTATGGCAGCAGCAACAAAGGTGGCTGCATTCGGTGCAATTCTTCGCATCTTCTATGTCTCCTTTGCAAATGCAGAGTGGCAATGGAAGCCGGCGATGGTAGTGATTGCAATTATTACAATGGTCTTTGGCTCTGTCGTTGCTATTGCGCAACGCGATGTCAAGCGCATGCTTGCTTACTCCTCCATTGCCCACGCTGGTTTCTTACTCGCGGGCGTGATTGCCTTGAGTAAAACCGGGTTAGAGGCCTCCATCTTCTATCTCTTCGCCTATGGCGTGGCCACTGTCGGCGCATTTGGAATAGTCACACTTGTGCGCGATGCATCAGGTGAAGTCGGTGACCTCAATCGCTGGAGTGGTCTTGGAAAGCGCGCTCCACTTTTAGCATCAGCCTTTGCCTTCTTCTTACTTGCCTTCGCCGGTATTCCGCTGACATCAGGATTTATTGGAAAGTTCTCAATTTTCTCTGCCGCCTATGAATCAGGAAGCACATCAATTCTTATCGCCGGCGTGCTTTCATCTGCAGTTGCCGCCTTCTTCTATATCCGAGTCATTGTCTTGATGTTCTTTAAAGATCCGATTGAAGATGGAACATCGGTTGTCATTCCATCAGCGCTGACCACAATTACAATCACTGTTTCATCTGTTCTGACTCTCATTCTCGGAATTTACCCAGCACCACTGATTGACTTCATCGCAACCACAGCCACCTTTATTCGCTGATGTCATCCTTTGGAATTCCGGGCTTAGCACCGGCACTTGAATTAGAACTCACCGCGAGTATGAAGAAGGTGGAAGACCTGCTCTTTAGCCATATCCAAGGTGATTACCCACTCGTGGAAGAGACCTCTCGACACTTAGTTGCAGCTGGCGGCAAGCGACTACGCCCACTACTGACCATCTTGGCATCGCACTATGGAGATAAGAATAAGTCTGGAATTATTGAGTCAGCTGCCGTCTGCGAATTAACCCACGTGGCAACCCTCTATCACGATGATGTGATGGATGAAGCGCCACTCAGGCGTGGTGTTGAAAGCGCCAATAACCGTTGGGGAAATACCGTTGCCATTTTGACTGGTGACTATCTCTTTGCAAAAGTATCAGCGTTGCTAGCTGATATCGGACCGGAAGCGGTGCGATTACAAGCATCAACATTTGAACGTCTTGTTATTGGACAGATCATGGAGACGCAAGGGCCACAGAATGGTCAAGCACCGCTGGAGCATTACCTGCAGGTTGTCGCCGATAAGACAGGCTCACTTATTTCAGCTAGTGCACGTTTTGGGGCAATGGTCTCGGGGGCGCCGAATGAAGTGAAGGAAACTCTGACAGTCTTTGGTGAGAAAATTGGCATTGCATTTCAATTAGCAGATGACATTATTGATATTGCAAGTGAAGCTCATGAATCAGGAAAGACTCCAGGAACAGATTTACGTGAAGGTATTCCTACTCTGGTCACACTGAATGTTATGAATTCGAGTAGTTCCAAAGATCGTGCGCTCATTAAGTTACTCAAAGCTCCTATTAAAGATGAAGCCGTTGTTGCTCAAGTCTTGAAGGAGCTACGCACCCACGATGCGTTAGGGCAATCGCGCGAACAGTTACTTGAGATTGCACGCGATGCCCGCACCGCCCTTGGTCCATTGCCAGTCAATGATGTGACAGGCGCTCTATTTTCCCTCTGCGATGCGATTATCGACCGTTCTGCTTGATCGCACCAGATCAATACCGAGTGCAATAAGTGCGCACCAGATTAGGAAGAAGCCGATCCAGCGCGCAGTAGGCATTTCTTCATGACGTACCCAGACTCCGATAGAAAATAGAATTGTCGGCGTGATGTATTGCAAGAGGCCGATAGTGCTATATGGCAAACGAGTAGTAGATCCATTAAATAAGAGCAGCGGAATAGCTGTCACTGCTCCTGCGCTAATCAAGAGCAGCGTGAGTCCAGGGGATTGACCAAACTGTCCGGTGCCTTGCTGGCCAAGATAGATTAAATATCCAGCGTAAGGCAGCAGTGAAATAAGGGTCTCAATTGCAATCCCTTCCAGGGCGCCCAGGTTGAGTTTCTTTTTTACTAACCCATAGCTACCCCATGAGAGTGCAAGTGCGAGTGCTATCCAGGGTAGCCGGCCGTAATCAATAGTCAGAACTAATACACCGAAGGCAGCTATTGCAACTGATACCCATTGCAGTGGTCGCATTTTTTCGCGCAGAATAATGATGCCAAATGCGATGATAACAAGTGGGCTGATGTAGTAACCGAGAGCTGCCTCAACCACATGTCCATGATTAACGGCCCAGATATATGTAATCCAGTTGATGGAGACCAGTATTGTGCTCAGCAGTAGCACCGCCATTGTCTTTGGATTCTTTGCCACCTTCAAAGTGGAGTAAATCTGTTTTGTCAGTGCCAGAACAATTAGACAGAAAACCAGAGTCCAGAGGGCTCGATGAGCAACTATTTCTAGCGCGTTCGCCGGTTGAAGTAGCGGCCAATACAGGGGCAGTAGCCCCCAGACAACGTAAGAACTAATTCCAAAGAGTAGCCCTAGTGAATACTCGCTGCGTTTACCTGCCACTTAGCGGAAGTTAACAAACTGAACAGCAAAATCAAATTTACCGTTCTTAATTTGCTCGATTGCCTCTTGCAGATCATCACGGCTCTTGGATGTCACACGAAGCTCATCGCCTTGAATCTGGGTCTTAATTGATTTGGGACCTTCATCGCGCAAGAACTTAGCAACCTTCTTCGCATTCTCAGTTGAGATTCCCTCTTTTAAGGTGCAAGCGATTTTGTAGATCTTGCCTGATAATTGAGGTTCAGGTGCTTCCAGGTGCTTAAGTGATACACCGCGCTTAATTAACTTATCTTTGACAACATCGAGAGTTGCCTTTGCGCGCTCTTCCGTATCTGCCTCAATTGCAATCTTGTCACCTGTTAATTCAATCTTTGCACCGGTGTTCTTAAAGTCAAAGCGGGTATCAATCTCGCGAATAGCCTGGTTAATGGCGTTATCCAGCTCCATCCGGTCAATCTTTGAGACTACGTCAAAACTGCTGTCAGCCATTGTTGTGAGGCCCTCTCGTGATTTTCAAAGTTCCAGCGCCTAAGGTATCGTTTGCCGCTCGCACTACCAAAGCGCCGTAATACTTGTACGACCCTGGCGGGTTGCCCGAGCGGCCAATGGGAGGGGACTGTAAATCCCCCGGCTCTGCCTTCGAAGGTTCAAATCCTTCACCCGCCACCACAACGCCCTCCATGACGAGGGGCGCTTTGCTCTCCCAGGCATCCTGCGGTTCATTTGCGGGTCGACATTCATGGACTCGGTTAATACTGTTATCCAGTATCCATCACGCCTCGACCTAAAGGAGTTAACGTGCAAAAACGTTTCGGAATTTTCGCTGCAGTTGTTATCGCAGCTGCTCTCACACTCACAGGATGCGGATCTGAAGATTCTTCTTCATCACAAGCGGCATCATGTGAAAAGGCAGATTTAGCAACAATCACTGAAGGCAAGCTCACTATCGCAACTGGCGAGCCTGCTTACTACCCATGGGTCATAGATGACAAGCCAGAATCTGGTGAAGGCTTCGAAGGCGCAGTTGCTTATGCTGTTGCTAAGCAGCTTGGCTTTGATGCGGCAGATGTCGAATGGGTTCGTACCACATTCGATTCAGCTGTCACCCCAGGAGAAAAGAAGTTTGACTTCAACTTGCAGCAATTCTCAATTACTGATGATCGCAAGAAGGCCGTTGATTTCTCTTCACCTTATTACACAGCCCCACAAGCGATTGTTTCATTCAAGGGAAGCAAGATTGAAGGAATGAGTTCACTTGCAGATCTGAAGAGTGCCAAGCTTGGCGCAGCTGTTGGAACCACCTCACTTGATGCAATCGAGAATCAGATTGGTATCAAGCCACAGGTATTTAATGACAATGCAGCTGGCGTATCTGCACTTAAGAATAAGCAGATCGATGGACTTGTTGTTGATCTTCCAACTGCCTTCTATCTATCAGGTGTTGAAGTTCCAAACGGACTTATCGTTGGACAACTTCCATCAACTGGTGCAGGAGATCAGTTCGGTCTCTTGCTTTCAAAGGCAAGCAAGCTCACATCATGTGTTACTGGCGCTGTTGATGCCATTACCGCTGATGGAACGCTGGCATCAATTACAGACCAGTGGTTAGCATCTGATGCTGGCGCTCCTGTATTGAAGCCTTAATAGAAACTCAGCAGTAAACACGGTAGTTTGGCGACCATGTCAGAGAAGCAAAACTCTGCTTGGTCGCCAAGCTCACGTGAATTAGAACGTCGTAAATCTCGCCAATCAATAAGCCGCAAGCAAGCAGGTATTGCTGCGGCTTCCACTATTTTGGTCCTTGGAACTCTCGCGCTCATTCTTGTGACTTCACCAGGGTGGGAGACGGTCAAGGCAACTTTTTTTGATATTGATTATGGCCGGGAAGTCTTTCCCACTGTAATTCAAGGACTTTGGATCAACTTACAGCTGACTTTTATCGGTGGGGCAGCCATCGGTGTCATCGCACTCGGCCTGGCGCTACTTCGCACTACAAAGTCACCAGCTCTTACCCCCTTTAGATTCTTGGCAACTGCCTATGTTGATATCTTCCGCGGCGCACCGCTGATCTTGATTATCTTGCTGGTGGGCTTTGGTGTTCCAGCTTTAGGACTTACTGGCGTATCAAGTAATGTCATTTTCTTGGGAACTGTGGCTGTTGTGCTCACCTATTCCGCCTATGTGGCAGAAGTTATCCGAAGCGGAATTTTATCCATTCACCCAAGTCAGCGGGCAGCAGCTCGTTCACTCGGATTAACTTCCGGGCAAACTATGCGTTTTGTTGTCTTGCCGCAAGCAATACGTCGTGTTGTGCCGCCGCTGCTCAATGATTTCGTCTCATTGCTTAAGGACACTGGTTTAGTCTCTATTCTCGGTGTCACCGATGCTGTGCGCGCTGCTCAAATTAACGCTAGCCGCACCTTTAACTACACGCCATATGTTGTGGCCGCCATATTGTTTTTGCTCATCACTATCCCCATGACTCGTTATACAGATAGAGCCATCAGGCAACGCACCAGTGCCCAGAACTCTGAAGGTGCAATTTAATGAGCAACGTATTAGAGCTGGTAAATGTTCGAAAGTCTTTTGGGGCAGAAGTTGTGCTCAAGGATTTATCACTCGCTGTTCCAGAGCACACAGCCACCGTGCTGATTGGTGCCTCGGGGTCCGGTAAATCCACGCTCTTGCGCTGCATTAATCTGCTGGAAACTATTGATGATGGTCAGATTTTTCTTGATGGGCAAGAGATTTCAGACCCACTGATGGATGTTGATGAAGTCCGCCGCCGACTTGGCATGGTTTTTCAATCTTTTAACTTATTTCCGCATAAGACAGTCTTGGAGAACATCACGCTTTCGCCGATTAAAGTCCACGGCAAGAGTAAGGATGAGGCCAATACACATGCCACACAGCTGCTCAAGAGATTTGATTTAGCCGATAAGGCAGATCAATATCCAGATCGCCTGAGTGGGGGACAGCAACAGCGAGTAGCAATCATTCGCTCACTTGCGGTAAACCCTCGCTTACTTCTTCTTGATGAGGTTACTTCAGCCCTTGATCCAGTGCTTGTCAATGAAGTCCTCTCAGCTGTTCGTGACCTAAAAAGTGATGGCATGACCATGGTCCTGGCAACACATGAAATGGGTTTTGCAACACAAGTTGCCGATGAGGTCTGCTTCCTGGAATCAGGTAGCGTCATTGAACGAGGAACACCAGAGCAAGTTCTTCATAATCCCCAAAACCCAAAGACGCAAGAGTTCCTTAAGAGAGTTCATCAGGCTGGTCGGTTGTAGAGGAATGTCTGAATCCACTTCAATTCCACAAGAGATTAATTGGAAAACACTCTTTAGCGGTGATCCACAAGATGGATGGATGCATTCGGGCATTGGAATCTTTAGCGATGGCCAGATAGTTTTTGAGTCTCCTGGTGGACGTGCATTTATTATCTTGAATCCCAAAGATGAAACCTTTATTAAGGTCGATGTTGATGCCGCCATCCTGCATGGGATAACAGTCGTTGCAAACTCCAGTGATGACTCTTTCTGGATTTGTGATCCAGGTGGTACTGAAGCGGCGCAAGTACTTTTAGTCAATCGCAAAGGTGAAGTTCTGCGCACAATCTCAAGACCCAACACTAAAGCTGGCGATGCCGTTACATGGAAACCTACAACGCTTGCAATTGTTGAAGAAGAAGGCCCCTACAAGGGAGATATCTGGATTGGTGATGGTTATGGAGAAAGCTTGGTGCATCGCATCAAGGCCGATGGCAGCTCTGAAACCTTTGATGGATCTTCCACTTCTCTGGTTTTTAATTGCCCACACGGCATTCTGATTGACACCCGTGGGCCGCAATCATTGGTGGTCATTGCTGACCGACGAAATAAAAGAATTGTCTTTTTCACACTCGATGGCGAATATGTTAAATCGGTAAGTTCTGAAGCCATGATTGGTCCTTCATCCTTTGCCATTCGCAATGATCTTCTAATTGTGACCGATCTTTATGGGGCAATGCTTTCGGTGGACCTTGCGGGCAATTTGGAAATTCTCATTCCTAGTATTAAGCCTGAACGTGGTGAGGGTTGGCCCAATCAGATAAAGGATGGCGAAACTGTTGCCCCTGATGTAATCGATGGCGCTGTAAATAGCCCCCATGGAGTTGCAGTCAATTCAACTGGAACAGTCTTCTTTACCGAGTGGTATTTCGGAGGTCGAGTAGTTCGTATTTATTGAACGACTCCTTTTTTATCTGATCTTATCTGGCTTTCGCGCAGCTCTTGCTAGAAATAGGCCAAAGACAAGTGCTAGCACAATTCCGGTATTTACACCCATCTCAGTGAGTGCACGATTGAAGTATTGATCTGTTTTTTCTTCTTGCATCGTAAGAGATGCACCCACGGTAAGGATGTGTCGGACCGCTGCAATAACGCCGATGATAAGGAAATTTTCGAGTTGGAAAATTCCATCGGTAAATCGCACGATGACAGTTCGCATAATCTCAAGAATGATGACAACAAATAAAATGTCGTTAATTCCTTGAATCATTCCAAGTGGGAAAAATGGTCTGGTTTCAATGAGGCGAAATATGGTGTAACCGGTAGCCAAGATAGAGATGCCGAAGAGAACTATTCCGAGAAAACCATGTAAGAGGTCTTCGAGCTTGTCGATGAAATTTGTTGGGATAAGAGACTCATCGTTGGTGAGCAATCCCTTAACAGACTTATACTTCACAAGTACCACCTTTGTTAGCCATAACTAAGGGTAGGTGCAGGTATAGCAGCCCGCAACATATTTTGCAGGCGCGTCTGATTAAAGTCTATTGGAGCAATCTTTCTAATTACCCAATTCCTATCGGCTCGGGTATTTTTGGCTCCATAACGCAGGTGAGGGGAGTCTGAGATGGAAGCAATTAACGAGGACGAACTCAAAGCCCGCCTTGATCCGCTCTCTTATGCAGTTCTTCGCGAAGGTGCCACAGAGCGAGCATTTACGGGTGAATATACAGACACCGACACAATCGGTAGCTATCTCTGCAAAGTCTGCGACAACGTTCTCTTCACATCTGACACTAAGTTTCATTCAGGATGTGGCTGGCCATCTTTTTATGCACCATCTGCCAATGATGCGGTAACTCTGATTGAAGATCGTTCACTGGCACCGCGCATTCGCACAGAGGTGCGTTGTGCGAAGTGTGATTCACACCTTGGACATGTATTTTCAGGTGAAGGCTATGACGTTCCAACAGATGAGCGTTGGTGTATTAACTCGGTATCACTTGTGCTCCAGGAGAAAAGCAAGTAGTTCATACTTCTTGGCCTGGCTACCTGTGGCTATAAGAAATTGATGTAATCAACCTTCAGGCACCGATCCATCACGACAGTCAGCCCTGCTTCAGTTCCTCTTGCTAAAACTTCCGGGCTACTAATCCCGAGTTGAAGCCAGATTGCATCTGCGCCAACTGCGATTGCCTCCGCTAGAACTTCACTGCAATCTGTGGGTTTCCGAAAGACATCCACGAGGTCGATATGTTCAGGGATTTCACTGAGTGAGTGGTAAACCTTTTCTCCAAGTGCTGTCTCCAGCATCGGATTTACGAGAAAGACGGTGTAATGCGAATGCTCAAGTAAGTATTGCGCCACGCCATAACTGGGGCGATCAGGCTTATCTGAAACCCCCACGATTGCAAGAGTTCTTGATTTTTTGAGTAGTTCACGAATCTGAGTGCTATCAGTCACGTTCCCAGGCATGGGTTAATCATAAAGGGTTGAGTGGGGCGTAAACTGAGCCTTAATGTTTCGAAAAATAGTTAACCTCTTTAAGAACCGGAAGAACTGGGTTCGCCAGATTCTGGTCGCCGGTTTGGCGGGCGGTGTTTCATGGTTTGTGGGAGATCTACTCATCGAAGATGGTGGGGTAGTAGCTGCCATCGTATGCACCTTAAGTATTCGCATCTCTCTACATAAATCTATGCGCGAAGGTTTTGGCCAAATTGTTGGAACGGCCGTAGGTGCGGGTATCGCACTCTTTACCGTCAGTGTCTTTAACTTTGGCTTTATCGCTGTTGCCACAACAATCATTTTCTGTGCTGTCATCGCAAGAGCCCTGCATCTTGGTGAAGTTGCTTCGGTGAACGTGCCGGTCACAGCACTGATTGTTATTGGACCAGGAATTTCTCAGAGCACTGCCGTTCACCGGCTTGGATCAACGCTCATCGGTGCGGCAATCGCGATCGTCTTTTCATACTTCTCACATCCCAATACTCCGGTGGGACGTGCGCAAATCCAGATAAGAAGCGTGAGCACTAAAGCAGCAGCTCTCCTTGCCGAAATGTCAGAAGGTGTCGCCGCCGGTTATACCCAGAAGGATGCCGGCAGTTGGTTAGCGCGAGCACGTTTATTGGTGGAAGAAGTTCCGGCCATCCGCGCGCAATCGGTGGAAGCTCGAAGTCATGCGAGATGGTTTCCCACTGCAGAAAAAGATGAAGCAGAAGAGATCTACATTGAAGGAATTGCTGCCGAGCACACCTTGGTTCAGGTGCGCATGATTGCGCGAACACTCTTTGATTCCGCGGTAGAGGGAGGGATTGCAGATTCAACAC
>Ga0209135_1000428_pt1 | contig 15175 bp, 13 predicted proteins | sample LauGreSBDMM110SD_4_FD_187570 | JGI IMG/M metagenome (GOLD analysis project Ga0209135, IMG submission 187570) | Freshwater lake microbial communities from Lake Michigan, USA - Su13.BD.MM110.SD (SPAdes) (version 3) | ecosystem: Environmental > Aquatic > Freshwater > Lake | place: Lake Michigan... | reverse complement strand
GTTATGGTTATATGTTTAGGTTAGAATACTAAAAAAAATTACTTTTGCAGCGTGTTGATTAGCACTAAACTTATCACCTAATAAACCAATAACTTTTTTAGATGCATTCTATTTACCAATACCAAGAATTTATTTCAGACTACCTTCAATCTCAATATGAAACAAAAGAGCCACGTAATTTATACGAGCCAATTCATTATATTTTGAAATTAGGTGGTAAAAGAATGCGTCCTGTATTGACTTTAATGAGTGCAGAAGTTTTTGATGCGGATTATAATTTAGCACTTCCTGCCGCTTTGGCTGTTGAAGTTTTTCACAATTTTTCTTTGGTGCATGATGATATTATGGATGAAGCGCCGTTGAGAAGAGGGAATGAAACTGTTCATGAAAAATGGGACACAAATACCGCAATTTTATCTGGCGATGCCATGTTGATTTTGGCTTATCAATATTTTGAAAAATACAATACCGAAGTTTTTAGAGATTTGGCAAAATTGTTTAGCAAAACTGCTTTAGAAGTTTGCGAAGGGCAACAATGGGACGTTGATTTTGAAACTAGAAACGATGTTACTATTCCAGAATACCTAAAAATGATTGAGTATAAAACCGCTGTTTTAGTTGCTGCTTCGATGAAAATGGGTGCTTTGGTAGCAGAAACTACTAAAGAAAATGCCGATTTAATTTATGACTTCGGTCTTAATTTAGGATTGGCTTTTCAATTACAAGACGATTTTTTAGATTGTTTTGGAAATCCAGCAACTTTTGGAAAACAAGTGGGTGGCGATATTATCGAGAATAAAAAAACCTATTTGTACTTAAAAGCCATGGAATTTTCTTCCGATCAAGAAAAAGATCAATTGTTACATTTGTTCTCTATTCATCCGGAAGACAATACAGAAAAAATTGAATTAGTAAAACAAATTTTTAACAAAACTGGTGCGTCGAGCGCCACTCAACAAGCGATTCAAGATTATACTTTGAAGGCTTTTGACACGTTACAAAAAATAGGAATCGATAACGAAAAGAAAGAAAAATTAAAATCTTTTGGAGAAAATTTAATGGGACGAAAGGTTTAAGCCTCCCCAACCCCTGCAAAGGAGGGGCTTTAAATTAGAAAATAAAAATTTGCTAGAAATTTATTATAATTTTAAATCAGCAATCTCAAATCGTTAATCAACAATCTTAAATGGCAATGAATTTCATCGCTCCAATATCAGCTGATCATTTGTTTTCTGAAGCAGAAAGCGGCGATTTATATTTGAAATTAGTCGAGCAAATCAACAAAGATTTCAATTTAGCGAATGAAGGAATTGATTTTCCGTTGCGCATACAACCGAACGATTTGAAAATTCAATTGCACGAAAAAATCTACCGTTTGATTCAATATAAATTTACTGAATATTTGAATTTGCTATACATCATTGATGTTTCTGAAATTGAAGTTAAAAAATTAGATGGGTCAGATTTAATTATTTTATCCGAACAAGTCTCCTTTTTAATTCTGAAAAGAGAATGGCAAAAAGTTTGGTTTCGCAACAAATTTTCTTCAAAATAAATTACTCAATATTTACCAAAATCTTGTATAAATTTGCATTTGAAATATAAAATCGATTTTCAATTGCAATTTTACTTAATTGGGCAGTGACCAAATTATTTTCTCGAGCGTTGATCAAAAACAACGAACTTTCTCCAAACGAAAACAATCTTTCTTCCGATTTAAGCATCACATTGTTGTCGATTACCAAATCTAAAACATAATTTTTTTGTTTCAAAAGCGAACTTATTTCCGCTTTTTGACTTGCTATTTTATTGGTTAATTGTACTTTTTCTAAATCCAATGCAAATTTTGTTTCTTGTAGTTTAAATTTTGCAATTTTTAAATTACCACGTTCTTTTCTCAAAAACAGAGGGTAAGTAAAGTTTAACCCGATTTTGTAGTTTTCAACTTTATAATTATCGATGTAGCTCGGCTCTGACAAATAAGCATAACCAATATCAATTTTGGGCAAAAGCAAATTGGCTTTCAGCTTGCGTTCAACATCTAAAATCGCAATTTTATTTTCTAAAGCATTAATTTTAGGATGAGTATTTATGGAAAAATCTGTAGTCAAGTCGCTTGTTTTTAAGGTGTTTTGAACGGACGAAATAAGATTTTCTTCCGGAATAATAGCAGAAGCAAGTTCAAGCGGAATGTTGTTTTCCAACCATAAAAAATTAGACAATTCTAGTTTGGATTTTGTGAGTTTTAGATTCGCATCTTCCAAACTTAGCAATCTATTTTTTAAAATTATTTTGGCCTCAACACTATCAATAGCTGGTTTATCGCCTTGTTCAATCAACGATTTTATTCCCTTAAAACGAATTTGGGCGTTGTTTAAATAATTTTGATAAAGTTGTGTTTCGTCGAAGGTTTTTTTCCAATTGAAATAGGCAATTGATGCATCATGCAAAACCTCGATTGCATTTAGTTTTCTTTCGGCTTGACTTAGTTGCATTTGAATTTTTGCTTTGCGTAAATCTGCCATTCTTTGGTTAATCAACAATCCTTGACCAAGCGGAATGTTTATGCCAAGAGAGGTTAATCCTTGATTTGGAACCGTATTTTCTGGATTAAGAAAAACCCCTTCGTTATTGTCAAAACCTGCTTTTAGTTCAATTCCATACCAAGTTGGAATTTTAAAACTACTATTCAAAATCGAATAATACTCTTTGTCTTTGAATTGTTTTTTAGAAAAATCGACCTCAACTTTTGGATCAAACGCACCACGACTCATCATCAAATTGGCCTGCGCCTTATTGATTTCTAAATTGGCAGTTTTCACTAGCGGATGAAATTTTTTTACAAAACCCAAATATTCTTCAAAAGACAGTTCCTTTGATGTCGCTTGAGAAAAAACACTCAATGAAAAAAGAATAAAAAACAATTTCAAACTATTGATCACCATTTTTAACTTAATTTATTTTTTTAACCTTCTATCTCCCACCTTCCATCTCTCACCTTCCATCTCCTTAACCTTTTTTCTCTTTCTCTCCTTTTTTTGTCGTTTTGTAATAATTCGGGGGAAAACCATTTAAAGTTCGCCAAATTTCGAACCAAACAGGTACGTTGTTCAAAAGTGCGAGTGTTTGTGCCCCAGAGCCAATATTTAATTGTCTTGGCCATTTTTCTGCGCTTTTATCTGGTGCAATCAAAACTCGGTATTTTCCGTTTTCGGATATAAAATTCTCTATCGCTACAATTTTGCCTCCGAATGTTCCATAAGACATATCAGGCCAACCAGAAAAAACAATCGTTGGCCAACCATCAAACCAAACCCGAATTCTTTCTCCTTTGTTAATCAACGGTAAGTCTATCGGATCCACATATGTTTCAACAGCAATATCATATTTAGCAGGCATAATGCTTACAATTGAAGTTCCTTCCTTAATATTTTCTCCTAAACCCGATTGTAAAGCACGGTTTACATAGCCACTTTGAGGTGCTTTTATGTAATACAAACCATTGCGAATGCTGTAATTAGCATATTGATTTTTCAATTTATTTACTTGTGCATCGGTGTCAAACTGATTGCTCATTGCTGTAAACTGGTCACTTTGTGCTTTAGAGGATTTTTCAGAATATTCGGCATTAATACGATTTATCTCTACTTTTGCGTTGATGTATTCGTTTTTCGAAGTCAAATATTTATTTTCCTGCGTAATGATTTTCGCTTCGCCTTCTTGTAATTTCAACCTCTTCTCTTCTACATCGGTCAAGGGTTTCAGCCCTTCTTTATTCAATTGAACCGAACGATTAAATTGGGTTTTTGCAATTTTTAGTTGCGTTTTTACCGCTTCTAAATCGATGCTATCGCTTTTTATTTTCAATATTCCTTGCTTAATTTTATTTTGAGCTTGTTGTATTTTAAGTACTTTTTCGTTTTCAATGGCTTGTATTTGGACAGATAGCGATTCAACTTTTGACCCATAAGACGCACTTGATTTAGCTTTATTTTCGACTTGATTTTTTGTATTTTCGACTAGATTTGGGTCTAAATAATCTTCTTTGATTTCAGAAATAAATAAAATCGTATCGCCTTTGTTCACAAAATCTCCTTCTTGCACATACCATTTTTCTATTTTCCCACCGATTACCGTTTGAATCGTTTGAGGTCGTTGATTGGGTTTGAGCGTAGTTACAAATCCCGTTCCCGAAATGTTTTGCGTCCATGGTAAAAAAAGCGCAATAATGGCAAAAATAGAAACAGTGATTATAATCCTATTTAAAAATTTATAATAAGGTCTACTACTCAAATTCCTAACGGTTAAATAGCGTTCAAGTGATTTATGATTGATTTTATTATTTTCAGAAAGGTTTAGCATAACAATTATTTTTTTGAATCCGATTTAATAATTCCCTTTTCCATAAAAAGGTTTCTACTGCATTTTTCTTTCCAATGCAGGTTTTTTGAAGAAACAATCACCGTCCAACTGCTTTCAGAAGTGATAAAGTCTATGATTTGATTGGCAACCTCTATCTCCATCGATTCCGTTGGGTCTTCATAAAAAAGCACTTTTGGTTTGCGAATTATGCTTCTGGCTAACAAAATTTTTGCTTTGATCGAAGAAGATAGTTGCCTTCCCTCCGGAAAAATTTTGGTATCAAGTCCTTCTACCAAAGTTTTTATAAACCCCGAAAGTTGAACAGCTTCAATTGCCCATCGCAATGCTTCTTGAGAAATTGATTTGTCGCCAAGTGTCAAATTCTCTAAAATTGTCCCTTCAAAAGGCGATTCGTCTTTGATGATTGTTCCGATTTGAGAGCGAAATTGTTTTAAATCTATTTTTCTAAAAGTATCATCATTGATAAAATACGAGCCAGATGTTGGCGACATTAATCCAGCTAAAATTCTTATTAATGTTGATTTTCCTGAGCCATTTTCGCCTTCAATAAAGATTTTTTCACCTTGATTTATTTTTAATGAAATCGATTTTAGAATTTTGTCTTTAGAATCTGGAAATTGGTACTTTAGATTTTCAGCTTCCAAAATAATATTATTGTAGCAAAATTCCTTTTCAGAAAATGTTTCTTCTTCTAGTTCTAAATCAGTAATTTGACCTATTTTTTCTACAGAGGTCAACACATCATAAAAGGTTTCTAGGCCAACAATTATTTTTTCTACAGAATTAATCACTAATAAAATTATGATTTCTGCTGCCACAAATTGTCCAATATTCATTTTTTGATTCAATACCAAATAGCCCCCAATCGACAATAAACTTGCAGTTATAATGATTTTAAAAACAATCAATTGGATGAACTGTTTTTTAATGATGTTGAAATGTTTTTCGCGGTAGCTTAGATAATCACTTACCAAAAAATCATTTTTTTGAAGGGCAAAATCCAAGTTATTATTGCTTTTGAAACTAAAATTATTTCGGGCAATTTCTTGCAACCAACCTGCGACTTTGTATTTGAATTTAGATTCTTTCATACTACTTTCTAATCCGGAATTGTAAGAAAATTTAAAAATAAAATACAGTAAAAAGAACAGCATTATACCAAATATAATAAAAAATGGATGGTACAAAGACAATAAAATCAATCCAAATGTAATTTGCAAAAGCGCTGCTGAAAAATCAATCAGCAACTTTGAAGTTCCTTTTTGAATAGAAATAGTATCAAAAAAGCGATTGGCTAATTCTGGCGGATAAGTGTTATAAAGTGCAGAAAATTTAATTTTTGGCAGTCTGGTAGCGAATTCGAAGGAAGAACGAACAAATATTTTTTGTTGCAGATTTTCTGTGATTCTAAGTTGCATGAGAGATAAAATACCCACCAAAGCGACACCAATCACAACTAAAACAATTAACACAATCCAAGATGCACTAATTCTACCGGCTTGGATAAAATTAATAATAGCTTGTATGCCTAAGGGCAAAGACAAACTGACCAAACCCGCAAAAATTGCATAAAAAAATATTTGAACTATGTCCTTTTTGTCTAGTTCTAGCAAATTATAAAATCTTTTTAATGGAGTCATTTTTTTTAATTTAAAACTATGAATTCTAAAATTTTTATTTTGTTGGCGTAGGCGATAAGCTTTAAGCTTTAAGCTGTAAGCTACATGATTTATACTAAAATCTATATTCTATATTCTAAAATCTAAAATCTATCTTCTATCTCCTAAAATACTGGTCAACAAGTTTAAATAAAAATCCGTTGGCGAAAATTGTTCATTACAATCGGTAATGGTTTGAAAATGAATTTTAAGAAAATGTTGGTGCAATGCGCCTTCAACAATCGTGGAAACTAAACTATTTGGATATTCGTATGCTGGATTTACGTCATGCGCCATTTTTGAAATCCGACTTATAATGCGTTGATAAATCACGAAAAAACCAGCTTTATTTTCTTCGTCAACTTCTTTTGTATGCAATGTTTTGGCAAATTCGGCAATGACTATTCGATTCAAAATGCGTTCGTCGATGTGGCTAGTAGATTGGTCATCTTCGATTTGTTCTGTTACTATAGTGACCGCTTTTTTTAGTTTTTCAAAAGGATTTTCAACATTCGCGGTCGAAAAAACCAATCGATATTCAATCCAACTCCAATACCAAGAAGTAAGATAAACCAACAATTTGTGTTTATTTTCAAAATAACGGTAAATTGAACTTTCATTAGAGCCAATTTTTTCACCCAATTTCTTGAAAGTGAAGTTGTCAAAACCAATTGCATCAATCAATAAGATACTTTCTTGAATTATCTTTTTTCCTAAAGTGGAAGTTTCAGGGTTTTTGACGAATATTTTTTCATTGACTTGGATTTTTAAATTAGCGAGTACGGTGTTCATATTAGCAATATTTATTGCAAATATAATAGTAAAACTATTAAGTATGAAATTTTAACTTTTATTTATAAAAAAAAGAGAAGCGAGATTGATCCTCTTTAATTAATAATTTGTGTTTTTAAATGCTTAATAGTGGACTTACAACAACGAAAACCTGCTCATGACTTCTGGTTTCTCAATGCCCATCAAGTCTAAAATTGTCGGTGCTAAATCGCCCAAAACACCATCGTGAATGGTTTTCAACGCTGTGTCTACCAAAATAATCGGCACTGGGTTGGTGGTATGTGCCGTATTTGGCGAGCCATCAGGATTAATCATTGTTTCGCAATTGCCATGATCGGCAATTACTAAAGTTGTATAACCGTTCGCAAGTGCTGCCGTAATTACTTTTTCAACACACTTGTCTACCGCTTCGCAAGCTTTTATGGCGGCTTCCATCACGCCAGTGTGACCAACCATGTCTCCATTGGCAAAATTAAGACATACAAAATCAACTTCCCCTTTTTCTAGTTCAGGAACCAAAGCATCCGCCAATTCAAAGGCACTCATTTCGGGTTGTAAATCGTAGGTTGCTACTTTTGGCGAGTTTTTTAAAATTCGACTTTCACCAGTAAAAGGTAATTCTCTTCCTCCAGAAAAGAAAAAAGTTACGTGCGGATATTTTTCTGTTTCGGCAATTCTGATTTGTTTTTTATGGTGTTTTTCTAACACTTCGCCCAAAGTTTCGGTGATGTTGTCTTTGTTGTAAACTACTTTTACGTTCTGATAGGTTTCGTCGTAATTGGTCAACGTAACATAATAAAGATTCAATTTATGCATGTTTTGCTCATGAAAATCTTTCTGCGACAAAGCTTCTGTCAATTCTCGACCTCGGTCAGTACGGAAATTATAAAAAATTACAACATCATTGTCTTTTATAGTCGCCACTTGATTATTAAATTCGTCCACCATCAAAAGCGGCTCGATAAACTCATCGGTAATATCGTTTTGGTAACTTTTGGTCATGGCTGCAACTGCATTTTTGCAAAGCGTGCCTGTTCCATTTACCAATAAATCATAAGCCAATTTGACTCTTTCCCAACGTTTGTCTCTGTCCATTGCATAATATCTGCCAATAACAGAAGCTAGTTTTACGTTGGTTTTATCAATGTAATTTTCTAAATCTTGCACGTATTTTGCTCCCGATTTTGGGTCGACATCGCGACCATCTGTAAAAGCGTGCACAAAAACTTTTTCTAATCCAAAATCTTGAGAAGCATCTATCAAACCGCGCAAATGAGAAGTGTGAGAATGTACCCCACCATCAGACAAAAGGCCTAAAAAGTGAACACTTACATTATTATTTTTCGCATATAAAAAAGCATCAACCAACACTTGTTCAGTTTGCAAAGTTTGATTTTGAACTGCGAGATTTATTTTTGCTAGATCTTGATAGATGATTCTTCCGGCTCCCAAATTCATGTGTCCTACTTCAGAATTCCCCATTTGGCCTTCAGGCAAACCAACATTTAGGCCATCGGTACGCAATTGCGCACTGGGATAATTGGCGTATAAACTATTGATAAAAGGTATTTTAGCATTGTCTATTGCGGAAACTTTTGGATCAGGCGACTTACCCCAACCATCCAATATCATTAAAATTACTTTCTTGCTCATGGCGTTTTTTTAACAAAGGTACTTATTTAGATGGCAAAAATCAATTTCAAAAATCAATTCCAAAGACAATTTCAAAAATCAATTTCAATTTCAAATTTTTCAAAGAATAAATCTTTTGTTGGTTATTTTTTGGCTAATTTTGGAATTGAAATAAACATGAATGAAAACCAAAGAACTTATTTTAATTTCGGAGATGCTTCCGCATTTTGAAATGATTCAGTTTTTATATCCAAAAATGAAAATTGAAACCTACGAAGCTTATCTGATAGAGATGCTCCCGCACAATTACAAACAAGTGGCCATTTTTGAAGGTGAAATTTGCGTCGGAATTACAGGTTTTTGGTTCGGTGTAAAATTATGGACAGGAAAATACCTCGAAATCGATAATTTTGTTACCCATCCCGACCACCGTAAAAAAGGAATTGCAAAGCTGATGACTGATTATCTAGCCGAAAAAGCAACAAATCTAGGTTGTACTTGTATCGTTTTGGATGCTTTTACAGGAAACTTTGAAGCCCACCGATTTTATTACAACCAAGGTTACGAGCCAAGGGGTTTTCATTTTATTAAAACTATTGACAAAAATGGATTTTCTTAATATTGAGCAACAAATTGCAAGGAACGTTTTTAAATTCCAATCAAATTTTTATATTTGATTGATCAAATTCAAGTATTATATTATTCTATAAAATTCAAATCATGAAAAATTTAATTTTAGCAGTTTTATTCCTGTCAGTTTTCGCTTCTTGCAAAAAAGAACTAGAACCTCAAAGCACGTCAATCATTGCGCCAGCGCCAGTTCCACAGAGCAATAACGTTCCGGTTACGCCTGTCGCAACGCCTGCGCCACAAGCCGTTCAAGCTCCAGCAAATCCAAACGTTCAGGTTACACCACAACCCGTTGCAGCACCTCAAAAAGTGGCAAAAGGCATGAATCCGCCTCACGGACAACCCAACCATCGATGTGATATTGCAGTTGGTCAACCATTAAGTTTGCCAATTGCTAAAACAAAACCGGTCACTGTTCCACCACCAGCAAGTGGAAGTGCAAGTATTACACCTGTAAAAATGGAAAATGCACCAGCAGCACCAGCGCAAAGCGCAGAAACGCAAGTGTCTCCACCAGCTGAAAAAAGCACAACGACCGAAAGCAAATAATCCATAAAGTGATAAAAAACATAAGTTTACATCAAAATTTAAATTTAAAGGGTTTTTTTATTTTTTTCATACTTATCAAATTCAATTGTTTTGCGCAATTCAAAACATATAGTGGATTTTTAAAAGACATTGAAAATAATCAACCGCTAGCTTATGTTAATATCGGGATAATTGACAAAAATCTTGGGACAGTATCGGATGCAAATGGTCAATTTGACTTGCATTTAGATGATAAATTTGACAGTGAAATTTTAAAAATTTCGATGATTGGTTTTAAAACACAAACCTTTAAAGTAAGAGATTTTAAAGAAAAGATTTTAAAGGACAACATTATCTATCTCGAAAAAAATGTTGCAACGCTTAAAGAAGTTGTAATAAAAAACAAAAAACTTACCACTAAAATTTTAGGAAATATACTCGACAAAAAAACTGTTTCTGCTGGATTTGTAAATAATGTATTGGGCAATGAAATTGGTATAATTGTCAAAATAAAGAAAAAACCAACTTTTATCGAAAGCTTTAGCGCCATTGTAGACTATAACAATTACGGTAATTTTAAATTTAGAATTAATTTTTATGACCTAAAAAACGGATTGCCGAATAATTCAATTTTACAAGAAAACATTATCGCCAATAGCACCATCAAAAAAGGCAAACTCACCATCGATTTGAGCGATTATAACATCGCTGTAAGCCAAGATTTTTTTGTTTCTATTGAACTTATTGAAGGGCTTGGCGAGGGCGGTTTGCATTTTCTAGCGGATTATTCAGGTACTCCAATCATCACTCGTTCAGCAAGTCAAGGAAAATGGAACAAAATTGAAGATTTGAGTTTTGGCTTTAGTTTAATGTGTAAATATTAAATAATAATCGTTCACATTAAGCTTTTTCCAACAAGATACTCACCGCATTTCCTCCAAAACCAACTGCGTTTATTAATACTTTTTTAATCGCTCTTTTTTGAGTTTGTTGCTTTATGTAGGGAACTTGAATAAAAAAATCATTTTGCATCATCAATATTGCCATTTCAATACTCAACATCCCTGATGCGCCAAAAGTGTGACCAATTTTCCATTTGTTGGAAGTCAGTAGCGGTAGATTTCCTCCAAATATTTTTTCTATTGCCTTCATTTCGGACAAGTCGCCTTTTATTGTTCCAGGTGCGTGCATTACAATCACATCTATTTCTGACAAATGGCTGTCTTTCAAAGCCATTTTCATTGATTTTTGAAAACATTTTGCTTCGGCAGAGATAGAAATGTTGTGGGCCAAAATTTCTGTTGCAAATCCAATTCCTGAAATCCAAGCAATTGCTTTTGTAGCATTTTCAATTTCTAAGCAACAAACGGCGGCACCTTCGCCCAAAATCAAGGTGTTTTGTTTTTTTTCTAAATCCAGTGCGCGATTAGGGAAGGCGTTGTTTTCTTTGGCATAAATTTTTAAGGCTTGCATTTGTGCAATGGTAAATGGCGTTAAAGGTGCTTCGCTTCCGCCAACCAAAAATTTTTCAGCCATCCCAGCGCGTAACCAAGCCATTCCGTTTAAAACGGCGTGTAAAGCGGTCGAACATGTTATGGAATGGGAAATTTCAGGGCCTTGCGTTTGTAAATCGTGTGCAATCCAAGACGAAATATTGCCCAATGTTGTCGTTGGAGAAGTTAAAGTTGGTGCAGCTCCAGTTGTCAAAAAGGTCTCAAAATGTTTTTCAAACAATTCCGTCGCACCTCTTGATGAACCCATATTGATACCAAAATTGTTTTCTTTTTTCCAGTTTGCTGCTGCGATTGCTTTTCTAGCTGCAGATATTCCGAATAAAACAGAACTGTCTAAAGATTTGTATTTTGCATCTTCATTTTTTAGAATTTCAATCAACTTTTTTGAATCTTCAGCCAAACCGGCAACCAAAACTTTTTTACCATTATTTTCCTTTTCTGTAAAACAATGATTTGCATTCAGGTAATTTTCCCAAATGGTTTTGGAATCATTTCCCAAAGGAGAAATTGATGCAAGAGCGGTGATGGCAATTTTATTATTCAAAATAAAAATATAATGGGTTTTTTGTTCTTACTAATTTTACTATACAATTGCTAAAGCATTTTCAATGGTTTGATACACTTTATCCAATTGATTGTCAGTGATAACATAAGGCGTTAGGATATAAACTATGTTGCCAACAGGTCTTAGGATAATTCCATTTTCAATGAAGAAATTGTACAATTTATTGCGCAAATTTCCATAATAACTTTCATTGCTTTCGGTTTTGATTTCTAGCGCAAAAATAACACCCAAAACACGGGTAGTTTTTACTTTTGAATGCTGTTCGATGTGTTTTTGAAATGCCAAATGTTTTTTGTTTACGCGAACGATATTTTCTTGCATTTCCTCAGTGGTTAATAAATCTAAACTGGCTAGAGCGGCTGCGCATCCTGTTGGATTTGCTGTAAAAGTATGTCCGTGAAACAGCGCTTTGTTGATATCATCGCTGTAAAATTCGTCAAAAATAGATTGCGTAAAAGTGGTAATTGCCATCGGAATTGTGCCGCCAGTTAGCGCTTTCGACAAACAAAAAATATCTGGTTGGTTTTGAATGTAATCACATGCAAAATTTTTCCCTGTTTTTCCAAAACCTGTCATTACTTCGTCGGCAATTGTAATCACGTTATTTTCCTTACAAATTTCAATCAATTTGTCTAAACTTTCAGCACCATACATCACCATTCCCGCTGCACCTTGCACTAATGGCTCGAAAATAAATGCAGCACATTGGTGGTTTTTAACAACATTTTCTAACGCAGCAAAACTTTCTTGTTCTTGCCCTTTTACAGGAACAGGAATCCGAACCACATCGATAAACATTCCTTGAAAAGCTTGGGTGTAAAAAGAAATTCCACTTGCGGCCATTGCGGCAAAAGTGTCGCCATGAAAAGCATTTTCAAAAGCAATTATAGTAGTTCTTTCTTCCTTTTTATTGTAAAAATATTGGAGAGCAACTTTAATCGCAACTTCCACAGCCGTCGAACCATTATCAGAAAAAAAGACTTTGTTTTGATTGCTTGGTAGTATTTTCAATAACTTTTCTGCCAACAAAATCGCTGGTTCGTGCGTGAAACCTCCGAACAAAACGTGTTCTAAAGTAGTCAATTGTTTGTAGATTGCATCCGCAATGATGGTATTGGAATGTCCAAACGGATTGACCCACCACGAGGCAATTGCATCGATATATTCTTTGCCGTTTTCGTCCCAAAGCAAAGCGCCTTTTCCGCGAACAATTCCTATTGGAGCTGCAGCGGTTTTGTGTTGCGTATAAGGATGCCAAAGGTGATTTTGGTCTCTTTCTTGAAAATTCATTCCGAACTATTTATTTTGCAAATGTAAACACGAAAGCAGAAAGAACACTACATATTCAAGAGATTTTCTCTAAACAAATCCGCATATTCTTTAATCACGTTTTGATCAAAATAAGGTTCGTCATCAATTCGACCAATCATGTTTAGATTGGATTTATGCAAAATGATACTTTCAGTAGCTTTGTTTTCATTGCCAGAAAAAATAATTCCTGCAATTGCCATTTTCCTGTTTTGTAGCGCTTCGATGGTCAACAAAGTGTGGTTGATGCTGCCTAAATAATGGCGAGAAACTACAACGACTTTGTAGTCTTTTTTTATTAAATCGATAACGCAATCTTTTTGATTTAGAGGCACAAATACGCCTCCCGCACCTTCAATTACAAGATGGTTTATGGTTTCAGGTTCAATTATCTTTTCAATTTCGATTTCAATTCCGTCGATTGCAGCCGCGAAATGCGGACTAGCAGGCGTTTTTAATTGATAAGAATTGGAATGAATCACCGATTTTTCATTATCATCAGAAAGATAAGAATTGATTTTATGACTGTCAGAATTTTCTAAATCGCCCGCTTGAATAGGTTTCCAATAATCTGCTTGGAGTGATTGCACAATTATGGCAGAGGCAATCGTTTTTCCGACATCGGTTGAAATTCCGGTTACAAATATTTTCATTGGTAAAATTACAATAATTACGAAAAAGGGTTTTTTTGCTCTGTTGAAATACGATTATTTTTCACGCATCGGTTAGATTTACAACCATATTTATTTACGCTAGCGCACGAAATAACTAAAAAGCTTAAGCAAAAAAGTAAAATTATGCTTTTCATTTGTTTTTAAATGTTATCATTCGGTGATTGCATTTCTTTTAGACGCTCTAAATAATGGCGTTGGTTCGAAAGTCTCGGGATTTTGTGTTGCCCTCCTAATTTATCCTGATTTTTCAGCCAGTCATAAAACAAATTGGTTCGTGCCACATTCAAAACGGGTGGATTTAAAGTCATATTATTGAACCTTTTGGCTTCGTAATCAGAGTTTAAGGATTGTAGTGTCTCGTCTAAAATCTTATTAAACAATGCTATATCTTCAGGTTTTTTTCTAAATTCTATCATCCATTCATGACCACCTTTTTCTTTGCCAACCATAAAAATTGGTGCCACTGTATAATCCAAAACTTCGGTTTGTGTAATTTGACAAGCTTTTGCAATGGCGTTGTCGGTGTTTTCAATAATTAACTCCTCACCAAAAACATTAATATGGTGTTTCGTTCTTCCTGTTACCCGAATGCGATAAGGATTAATGGAAGTAAAGCGAACGGTATCGCCAATTTGATAACGCCACAGACCAGAATTAGTTGTGATGACGATGGCGTAATTGGTATTTAAAACCACTTCAGACAAACGGATAACAGTTTGGTTTTCTTTGCCATAAGTATCCATCGGAATGAATTCATAAAAAATCCCATAATCCAACATCAACAACAAATCGTTTGAATTATTTAAATCTTGGATTGCAAAAAAACCTTCCGACGCATTGTAAATTTCATAGTATTGAAAACTCGAACTTGGGACAATTTTTTTGTACTGTTCCCGATAAGGATCAAAACTCACACCTCCATGAAAATAAACTTCTACGTTTGGCCAAATTTCTAACAAATTTTTGCTTTCTGTTTCTTCTAAAAGTTTATTGAGCAAAACCAACATCCACGATGGAACACCAGCAAAACTGGTCACATTTTCAAATCTGGTTTCGTTGACAATCGCACTAAGTTTGGTTTCCCAATCGTTCATTAACGAGGTTTTGTTGCTAGGAGTAGAGCTAAATTCTGCCCACATGGGCATGTTTTCAATTAAAATCGCTGATAAGTCTCCAAAAAAAGTATTGTTTTGTTCGTACAATTGTTTGCTTCCGCCCAAGCGTAAACTTTTGCCAGTAAACATTTGAGAATCTTCGTTGTTGTTGAGGTAAAGCGACAGCAAGTCTTTCGTTGCTTTGTAGTGGCAATTTTCTAAAGCTTCGTTGCTCACCGGAATAAACTTGCTTTTTGCGTTGGTTGTTCCGCTCGATTTTGCAAACCATTTTATGTTCGATGACCAAAATACATTTTGTTCGCCTTTGCGTGTTTTTTCAATTAAAGGTTCTAAATCTTCGTAGCTTGAAATCGGAATTCTCTCTGAAAAAGTTTGA
>Ga0209135_1000424_pt1 | contig 15237 bp, 10 predicted proteins | sample LauGreSBDMM110SD_4_FD_187570 | JGI IMG/M metagenome (GOLD analysis project Ga0209135, IMG submission 187570) | Freshwater lake microbial communities from Lake Michigan, USA - Su13.BD.MM110.SD (SPAdes) (version 3) | ecosystem: Environmental > Aquatic > Freshwater > Lake | place: Lake Michigan... | reverse complement strand
ACCAGTCAGACCAGTGGTGCCGGTAGTACCCGTGGTACCTGTGGTTCCGGTAGTTCCAGAAGCACCTGTTTCGCCCGTTTCGCCGGTAGGGCCTGTTTCTCCGGTTAAACCAGTAGTACCGGTCGAGCCAGTAGTACCGGTCGAGCCAGTAGTACCAGTCGAGCCAGTGGTGCCAGTTAGGCCGGTGGTTCCAGTGGTTCCAGTTTGTCCAGTTTCTCCAGTTTCACCCGTTAACCCGGTGGTTCCGGTTGTTCCAGTATTGCCGGTTGTTCCAGTGTTTCCAGTCGAACCCGTGGTGCCGGTTGAACCCGTGTTTCCAGTAGTTCCTGTTTCGCCCGTAGGCCCAGTCTCACCAGTTAAACCCGTGGTTCCAGTTAGGCCTGTCGTACCCGTGTTGCCGGTTTCGCCGGTAAGACCAGTGGTTCCTGACTCGCCAGTTAAACCAGTAGTTCCTGTGGGACCGGTGGCACCCGTGTTGCCGGTTTCACCCGTTAAACCCGTGGTTCCCGTTGTGCCGGTTAAACCAGTGGTTCCTGTGGGGCCTGTTAAACCAGTAATACCCGTTGTGCCGGTTAAGCCGGTTGTGCCAGTTAGGCCGGTTGGACCCGTGGTGCCAGTTAAGCCGGTTGTTCCAGTTGTTCCAGTTGTGCCGGTTAAGCCGGTGGTTCCCGTTGTACCGGTTAAGCCGGTGGTTCCAGTTTCTCCGGTAAGACCAGTGGTTCCCGTTGTGCCGGTTAAACCAGTTAGACCAGTAGTACCGGTATGTCCACTATTTCCAGTATTGCCGGTTAGCCCAGTAGTACCGGTGGGGCCACTGTTGCCGGTAGTTCCGGTGTTTCCGGTGTTGCCCGTGTTTCCACTGTTGCCGGTATTACCTGTGTTTCCAGTATTCCCAGTCTCGCCAGTTGGACCCGTTAGACCAGTTGTGCCCGTTTCACCAGTTAAACCGGTTGGACCAGTTGTGCCGGTTGGACCCGTGGTTCCGGTTTCGCCGGTTGGACCCGTTTCACCAGTTAAACCAGTGGTGCCAGTTAGACCAGTAGTACCGGTAGGTCCACTATTTCCAGTGTTGCCGGTTAAACCGGTAGTACCGGTAGGTCCACTATTTCCAGTGTTGCCGGTTAAACCGGTAGTTCCGGTGGGGCCACTGTTGCCGGTATTACCAGTGTTTCCAGTGTTTCCAGTATTTCCGCTATTACCGGTATTACCGGTGTTGCCGGTCAATCCAGTTGGACCAGTCTCGCCAGTAGGGCCGGTTTCGCCAGTAGGGCCCGTATTACCTGTATTACCAGTGTTGCCAGTATTGCCGGTATTACCGGTGTTGCCAGTATTACCAGTTTCACCTGTTTCACCAGTTAGACCGGTGGTTCCGGTTTCGCCGGTCATACCCGTTGGTCCAGTGTTGCCAGTAGGGCCCGTATTTCCAGTGTTGCCGGTGTTGCCGGTGTTGCCAGTATTTCCAGTGTTGCCGGTGTTGCCCGTATTACCTGTATTACCAGTATTTCCTGTGTTGCCGGTATTACCAGTGTTTCCTGTGTTTCCGGTTGGACCAGTTTCTCCGGTTAAACCAGTTGGTCCAGTGTTGCCGGTATTACCAGTGTTTCCTGTGTTTCCAGTGTTTCCAGTGTTGCCGGTATTACCAGTGTTTCCTGTGTTTCCAGTGTTTCCGGTATTACCGGTATTTCCAGTGTTGCCGGTATTGCCTGTGTTGCCGGTGTTTCCTGTGTTTCCTGTGTTTCCAGTGTTTCCGGTATTTCCAGTGTTGCCAGTGTTTCCAGTGTTACCAGTGTTTCCGGTGTTTCCGGTTTCTCCGGTTGGGCCGGTAGGGCCACTGTTGCCGGTATTTCCAGTGTTGCCAGTGTTTCCGGTATTTCCAGTTTCGCCGGTAGGGCCGGTAGGGCCAGTATTGCCTGTATTGCCTGTATTACCGGTATTGCCAGTATTGCCTGTGTTGCCGGTATTTCCGGTATTGCCCGTATTGCCGGTATTGCCGGTATTACCGGTATTGCCCGTATTACCGGTATTACCAGTATTACCAGTGTTGCCCGTATTACCGGTGGGTCCAGTTGGGCCGGTTATACCAGTAGGTCCAGTTGGGCCGGTTATACCTGTGTTGCCCGTATTACCGGTATTACCAGTGTTTCCGGTATTACCAGTGTTGCCCGTATTACCGGTATTACCAGTGTTTCCGGTATTGCCGGTTTCTCCTGTATCGCCAGTTGGACCAGTATCTCCTGTATCTCCTGTATCACCAGTTGAACCCGTATAGCCGGTTTCTCCGATAGAACCACTACTGCCGGTGTTGCCGGTTTCTCCGGTTGGGCCGATTAGACCGGTGTTGCCGGTTTCTCCGATAGAACCACTACTGCCGGTTATACCAGTAGGGCCAGTGTATCCTGTATCGCCGGTTGAACCCGTAGGCCCATACATACCACGTATACCATCCGAACCAGACGCACCAGTCGATCCGGTTGATACACCACTTGGACCAGTGGTTCCGGTTCCGGCGTTATAATCCACCACAACACCGGAACTTCCAGACAAGGTATCGAAAATAGCGGTATTATCTTGCGCGGCGTCTTGTACGGCTTGCTGGATGATTTCGGGACTAAACTGAACAGTGTTTAATACGGCATTGATGGCTTCTCCGGCATTACGATAAAACACGGAATTATTGACAGAATCATTGACATCGCCGAGAGTAGTAGTAATAACGAATTCCACTTGAAGATTATACAATGTGGGCGTTGTGCGTTCCAACAACTGTTGGCGATACTTCGCAAACGCACTTTTGCCAGCTAAATTGCGAGTCCCTGATAAATTGCGCGTTGCTTCAACGTAGCTATAGGAAATGATCTGAATGGTGTTTTGGTCTACGCCCAACGCCTGCGCTAAGCCAAGAAGGAGGACGTTTTGTTCGCCTGCGGTCAAAATGGCATTGCCTTCTGGGTCGACCGACGGGTTGGTTACGCTGTTCATAGTAATCGAAAAGTTGACATAAATCCCAACCGTGGGGTCATACACTACCATCTCGGACAAATTCTCCACTTTCATAAAGAGCGGAACACCCACAACCCGCACAATTTCCGTGTTCGAAACAGTGGTGGTTTGATAATAATAGCCACTATTATAGTCGTTATGAATGGAGTTGAAATGACTTTGTCCGAGTCCATTCAGCCCAATAGTGTTCAGCGATGCGTCCGTCGACAATAATTTAACGCGCAATGTTATCTTCGTACCGGTAGGAACAAATATCAAATCATTCTGTAAAAACCCATCGGCAACGGTGTTTGATTCCGTACGGTTGTTAAACGGGTTGTATAAATTGGCAAACCGGAGAAGAGAGTTGACATTACTAATCTGTATTTCGCCTGTAATTGCGTTGACATATTCGCCCTGTTCATTGAGTAATTTATTGGTCATTAAATACATCAAGGCAGACGCGTCAAACACGCCTCCGTTTATATCGATTTGACTTTGGATGGTAAACAGCGAATCAAACCCTTCGGGATAACCAAAATAGTTGTTTAAAAAGGTGCGGAAATTGCTGTATATGCTGCTGTATCTACCAACGGAAATCACATTCGGTTGGCTTAATCCGAGAGCAAACTCCACGCCGCTCAAGATAACTCGGTCTTTTGGGAATGCGCCGAGAGTTGGGTTATACGATGTGTCGATGATACCTATATTGGAGGAATCCTTAAATAGCCCGAGTTTTTCGTTTAATACACGCACATCGAATTTCACTTGAACTGCTTCGGTAACATCATAGCGATTGATGCTTTCCAGTGGAGCCATGACGATATTTGCAAGACCTCTCTCTATAACAAACCCGCCGCTGGCGTCATATGCATAAAATAAACCCGTATACTGGGTGTTGTCAGCCACCACCGGATTGGGGTTTACTACAATGGGCGGTGGATTAAATGGGTCCCACGGCATTTATATATAATATATACATTATCAATCAGACAATCGTCGTCTCGTTGATAATTGCGTAAGGCATAGAGTCTGGTTAGACATCATACAGCAACTTGAATGAAAGGCAAAACGAAAAATTGGAATGATTCGTATCCAGAATTCGGCCCTTATCGTCGAACACTCGAATACGCAGTTTTTGGATATCGACCGGGCCGAAGTACTTGCGCGGTTCGCTGACAACGTCCTCCATAATCAAACTAAAATAACTGCCGCGTAATGATATACGGGCAATGATGTCCGGGCTTAGTATATTGTCTTTGAATACCGTAATAAAGTGGTTGTTGACACTATTATTGAAGTCGTCAATCGCTAAATAGAGATACCGTATTGTCAGTGGTTCAATCACAGTTTCGGAGATGTGGAATGTTGCGCCGTCGTATGACCGTTTTTGAAACCCTAAATTCCAGCCTAATCTGGTCGATATGTCCCCTTCGAATACGTTTCCGTCTGGATCAATGGAAAAGTCGAGTCGGATGTTGGTGATTTCGGTTGCTTGTATATCCGATGTAGTTGTCAGGAATACCCGGCCAGTTCCGGATCCGTTGTCGGTCAAATCCACGAAAAACTGGACATAGGAAAAAATACTATTGGGATGCACGAGTGTTCCGTCGGCGTTTACCGGACGCAATACCTCATTGATAGTGGAAATGAGTTCTTGTGCGTTGTAGTTTCCGTCGGCAATATACAAATAATCGGAATCGACTCTCGGATTTCCGGATGGATCGGTGTGTGAAATTTCCAAAAACAGATAATTGTTTCCGCCATTTTGGGTAATACCATAGAATGATACGGGGAATTCGATGGCCGTGAGTTGCATCGATACTACTTTGTTTAGTTTGAGTGGCAATTGAACGGTGAAATCGGAGCTGGAAGTGTTATAGTATTTATCGCGGAACCGAGAGTCGATGACGATACATTTATTGATGGTTTTGGTTACCAACGGATTCATCCATCCGGTAACATACTCTTGTTTGTAGGTGTTTACATAGGGGATATCTTTGCGGTGAATGATATCGTCTGTGCGCGGTTCGGACAACATCGGTGCCCGCGGATAGTTGACATTATCCAGACGTGGATTGGGTGGTAAGGTGGTCGGCGCCTTCTTTTCGTCGCCACATTTTGCCACGGTGAGCCATTCCTTCGCGGCGGTCAAAAACGAAATCAAGTCGCGTTTCATGCGTTTGTTGATGTGGCCGCTCTGTAGGAGCTGTTCGCGTATAACGGTTTCGCGCGTTTCAATGTCGGAGGCAGTATATTTGGTATTCGGTTTGAATTTAAAAAAGGCCTCGATATCGCGAATGGTGTAATTTCCGATATCCAAATCTAAATCAGCCATTATATGTTGTATAGATTGATTTTACTAATGTGGGATTTACGAGTGTTGTGTATTTTTATGTCGTGTATATGTATATAGGATGCCATTTACCATGCGCAAAGTTCAGCGAAAACCATGTTATATGGTAAAAAACAGCAAAACAAAGAGAGTATACTCTCGATGTTCTACGAAAGCCAACGCGAAAAAACAGCTCAGACTGTTGCGTGCGATACAATACAACCGTTTGTTTGTTCCTAACAGCAATCGCAGAAAAACAAAAAAAGTATATAAACGAAGCAACACATAATGTATTAGTTTTTTCCAGTACATTATGAACCATACCGACGACGCCGACGACGATGAATTGTTGGAGGTGTTATTTGACGACGATATTATAACACAAAGTACCACTAAATACACACCAAGTACTCTCGGCACTCGGCCCAGTTATGAGCAACAAATTGTCATTAACCATTTATTAGATGGCGACAATGTCGTAGTGGATTCGGTGAGCGGGAGTGGCAAATCGACCACTATTTTAGCCGCCGCGGAACAATTGCCCGACTCTCGTATTCTCCAATTAACATTCAACGCAATGTTGCGCAAAGAAGTCCAAGAGAAGGTCAAGAAACGCAATATACGCAACATGACAGTCCATACATTCCACAGTTTGGCGGTATTGTATTACCACAAAGACGCGCACAAAGATATCGTTATCCGCAAAATCCTCTACGAAAACCTGCCACCCAAAAACGACATTCCGCGGTTCGATATGGCCTTCTTGGACGAAGCACAAGACATGACATTGTTGTATTATATGTTTATTGCCAAGTTTTTCCGGGACATGGGTCATCCGACCCAGTTGTGTGTATTGGGCGATTTTATGCAGGGAATATACCAATTCAAGGGGGCAGATATCCGGTTTTTGACGAAAGCAAAGCAAATCTGGCGGCCCTTTTCCCTTTTACAAACCAAGACATTTCGAGAGTGTTCACTCTCGATGTCGTATCGAATAACGAATCCCATGGCGGATTTTGTCAATCATGTTATGTTGGGAAACGAGCGGTTGATGGCATGTAAGCAGGGAACGCGGGTGAAATATATCCGGAATTCGCGGTCGAATATAGCAAATATCATCATTTTTCATGTACGCAATTTACTCTCGAATGGAGAGTCGCCGAGTGATATTTTCATCTTGGCCGCGTCCATAAAGAAGAAAACCATACGCAAAATCGAGAATTGTTTGGTGGAGCGAGGTATTCCGTGTTATGTTCCGATGTTTGAGATGGAGCAAATCGATGACAAGGTGATTGACGGCAAGGTGGTGTTTTCGACGTTCCATTCCGTCAAAGGTCGAGAGCGGAAACACGTGTTTGTGTTCGAGTTCGATAATACGTATTTTACGTATCACGCGTCCAAATTGCCAACGGATGTATGTCCAAATACTCTCTATGTTGCGGCAACACGAGCAACACACAATCTGTATTTGTTGGAGAACGACCAATTCAAGGGCGACCGGCCGTTGGATTTCCTGAAATTAGACCATTTCCAGATGCGCGATTCGACGTATATTGATTTCAAGGGCACACCGCAGTTGAATTTCGATAAGGCGGACGACCCGCTGAGTCTCAGTGCCCCCGACTCCAAAAAAGAAGAATACCACGACGTAACGCCGACATCGCTCATTCAGTTTATTCGAGAGTCAGTTATCGAGGAAATATCGCCCATATTAGACCGGATTTTTACAACTGAATGTGCGGTGTATCCCGAGAACGAAATCGATTCGCCGCACGTGATTCGCACCGAGCGCGGATATCACGAAGATGTCAGTGATTTAAACGGGATTGCTATACCAATCATGTATTATGACCATATATCCGAGAGTAAACTGGGCGCAAATATACTCTTGAACAACATTCGTACCAGTATGGAAGAAACGCGGTCGAACGAGTATACATATTTGAAAAAAATAGTCTCGGAATTGCCGGAAACGATAGAAACCGTCGACGAGTATTTGTATTTGGCGAATGTGTATGTTGCGTCCAAAGAAAAATTGTACTTCAAACTCAACCAAATCGAGAGACACGAATACACCTGGCTTACCCGACCAACCATCCGCAACTGTATTGAACGGCTCGACGAAACCGTGGGAACGGAATACGACCGCGGCGACACACCTCCCCTAATTGAATATACCATCATTGACCATTCGTGCGATGCCGAAACCGCGAAAATCCAGGCGGTGCTGGACCCGTTTTTCGTCGGACACGGCAAGAAATTCCGGTTTGCTGCGGTGTCCGATATTATTACCGAGAAAACGTTGTGGGAACTGAAATATACCTCCACGATATCTCTCGAACATCAACTCCAAGTATTGGTATATGCGTGGCTCTGGCAAATCCTACATCCGGACGCACCGAGAGAAGTGCGGGTGTTGAATATCCGCACGGGGGAAATACAGAGATTACAATCGACTCTCGATGAACTGACGACGGTAGTGGTTGCGCTATTGAAAGGCAAATACGAAGATCCGGAACCCAAAACGGACGAGGAGTTCGTGGCCGAATGCGTTGAGTATATTCGCAATATATAAATACTTTGTCCCAAAACCGATATAAAGCCGAAAACATACAATTACTTGTGCTTCCGTGGCCCAGCGGTAAGGCGTTCCCTTAGTAAGGGAAAGATCGCGAGTTCGAACCTCGTCGGAAGCTTGACAACCTATAAATGTGTATTATACAGTAAACATTTATTCCAAAACCAAATAAACAATACATCACACTCTAATCTACCCCTACATTAGCTACAATCATGTTATCGCGTATGTTTCAATCTTGTAAAACCCGCCAATCGATTTACCAGTCCATTTCGCCCATTTTGTTCGACGTTTCTTTGCGCGACGGAATACAGAATGACGACCCGTGTCAATGGAATATTGAACGCAAGACTGCGGTGCTGGAGAATATCGTATCCACACACAAGCCAGCGTCGATAGAGATAGGTTCATTGGTTTCGCCGAAACTACTCCCGATTATGAAGGACTCGTTGGAGATGGCGACTATTGCCGAGAAAGTGGCTCATGGAAAAGATGTATATATGTTGATTCCGTCTTTGGCTCAACTACATATCGCGATTGAACATAATATTCGGCGATTCTCGTTTATTACTTCGGTCTCGGATAAATTCCAACAAAGAAATACTCGTAAGTCGGTACACGAGAAACGGGCTGAACTGAAACAAATGGAGAGTATTATCGCTCCTCTCGGGGACGATACGAAAACCAAATTGTATATTTCGTGTATAACCGAATGTCCGATTATGGGACCGTTAGATATTCACTTTGTATTACACGAATTGTTGGTCTATCATTATGACTTTGGGTTCGATGAGTTGTGTTTGTCGGATACGTGCGGGAGTCTACAATACGATGATTTCCAGTATTTGGTGGACGGATTGTTTCATTTCGGCGTTCCGATGTCGAAGATTTCGCTCCATTTACACTGCTCTCCGGCCAACGCAACCGAAATCCGGCGAATTCTGTGGTATGCTTTCGACAAAAATATACGCAGATTCGATGTGTCTACTCTTGAAACAGGTGGATGTTCGGTGTCTCTTTCTCCGGATAAACGACATCCGAACTTATCGTATGAGGTGTTTCACGATTGTTTGGACCGATACATCGAATATCATCTTAGTTGAAGAATTTGCCTATATGGTGAAGTAAAAAACTGGCGAGTCCAATCAATACATCCGCCAACAGATACATCCATGCGTTGCGATTTCCGGTGATTGCGTTATAGGCAAACGCAAAATATAACGCGGCATGGAGTGGACGGAGATTGTTCCACCATATTTTTTCGCCGAATACTTCCGCTCCCGTTTTGCGCGCACCAAATAGATATAAATATATGAACCCAAAAGCGGGCAATAGAGCTAAATAACCCATGTATTTCAGCCATTCAAGACGGATGGTCTTAGCAATATACACTAACAAAAACCGACTACCCATACATCCTACTAAAAACAACAAGAATCGTTTGTGAAGATTGTCCATCGTTGCGTGTGGTTATATATAGTGTGGAGGTTTATCGTGTGGTTTTATGGATTATTATTTCGTAAAACTGTATGGTATACTCTTGAAAATTTTATTTTTCGATATTCAAAAATAAAATGTAATATGTGTAGAAAGGTGTTGTAATGGATATATTATTTTGTCGAGCGCGATTTTCGATTTTTTCGGGATTTTTTGGATTTCCTTGTTCTTTTGCTGCCAGATCCTCCCTTATTATCACTAATACCCAATGCACCAAGTAAACCACTTAATTGATCCTCATCGATTATAATTGCTTGTGGGGTAGGAGATACTGTATTATCGAATTTGAGTTTATCCCTCGATAATTCTCCAAATTTATTTAAATTCTCCAAACTTGGTCTATATATATATACAGTTTTTGTACCATTACGAAGGGTTGTGGTTTTTGTTTCGGTCTGTACAATTCCCAACTCAATTTGGCCCTCCTCGGTTATTGGTGTATCGGTAATAACAATCTTTTTGTTTGTAAATGCTGCCATAGTATATATTTACCATATATAATAAATAATTATGAATATGTTCTATTGTAGTATAGTTTGATGACCCAATAATCACCCCCGAAGGTGTATATGCGCGTTTCTGTTTATACGCAGCACGCGCGGTATTTGTCATACAACGAAACCGCATGTTCTTTGTTGGCGAAACCGTAGACCCGCGACCAGCGTTCCGGATCGTTTTTTTTGTAGTTGGCGAAGAAAGTGTGAATACTTTCCAGAATCGTCGATGACAAATCGGCTAGTTCGCGGATTTCGCCGCTGGCAAAGACGTCTTCGGGAACCGTGAGTAGTTTCTCGTCCTTTCCGTGCTCGTCTTCCATCAAGAGTGCGCCGACAATGTAGACGCGTTTATAGCTGTTTCGGGGAATAAACTCATTATCAATGACCAGCACATCCAGTTCGTCGCCATCTTCGGCGAATGTATGAGGAATAAACCCGTATGCGTAAGGATAGACGAATGGTACGTTGAGGACGCGGTCCAGCTCTAATTCGCCGGTTTCTCGATTCCATTCGTATTTTTGGTCTGACCCTTTCTCGATTTCAATATATACATCTACTTTCTTGTCTTCCATGGTTGTGTATGGGTCATTTGGGTGGTATTGTTTATGTCTATTTTGGGTTCATTCAATTATATACAACTGCATAAAATTGAAACATCCCCGTTCAGCTAAACAAGTCGTATATTCTATTTGTATTCTCATATTCATACTCTCGAAACTGCTAACAATGCAAACCATTTCTCCCCTTCCAGTAGACATTGATTTCGACGAAGCAAGCATGGCCTGGATGGCCAATAAAAAACGAATGGGTAACGGAATGTATAAGTATGTCTGTTGTGCGATGACCAAAACGGGTAAACGATGCTCTCGCAAAAACATGAAAGACAGTGACCATTGTGTTGTTCACCAAGAACCCAAACCCGTAGCAAAACCTCCCGGTATATTGACGCGAATACGGTATATGTTCTTTGGTCGGTCGACGCTCATCGTCAATCCAATCCTGGATTTGAAAAATATGACGATAACGATACATTGCGACCCTCCTCCACTCGTGTGTTCGTTTAACGACCTCACCAAAATGATGTTGTTTTATCGGAATATACACAACATCTCTACCATCGAGCGAATCGACGAAGCCCGCGTAGACCGAGAGTCGGTGTTGGTGTTTCTCCAGTTCGTCATGTCTTTCTTGAATGGTCTCGATGAATTGACCAAAATGCAGACCAAACTATACAAAGTATCGGAACTCAAAGCTCAACTGGTCCAGTTTATGGGATATACTGGCATCGATTGTATTCATTGTACCTCGTCGCAGTGGGCAAAAATAAGCGACAAATTGAAGAGTGATTTGTCGCGCATTATGGTGTTGGTGTTTGACAGTCTTCCTGCTGTCTAAATACCATTGATGTTGTTGTTTCCGTTGTTTCCGTTGTTTCCGTTGTTTCCGTTGTTTCCAGTGTTTCCGTTGTTTCCGTTGTTTCCGTTGTTTCCGTTATTGTTTGATGAATCGTCTCCAGAAATACCAAAATCTTCGTCTTCGTCGTCGGTTGTGGGTGTGGGTGTTCTACCGGCTGGTCCACTTGGGCCAGTATTTCCGCTTGGTCCTGTCGGACCAGTACTTCCAGTTGGACCTGTGAGTCCGGCTTGTCCTGTCGGACCAGTACTTCCAGTTGGACCGGTTATACCAGTATATCCTGTTTTTCCTGTGTAGCCAGTATATCCGGTATATCCAGTGGGACCTGTATTACCGGGAGGACCCGTTGGTCCGGTTGGTCCCGGTTCTCCCAAGTCTCCAGTTGGACCGGTTGGTCCCGGTTCTCCCAAGTCTCCAGTTGGACCGGTTGGTCCCGGTTCTCCCAAGTCTCCACTTGGACCGGTTGGTCCCGGTTCTCCCAAGTCTCCAGTTGGACCGGTTGGTCCCGGTTCTCCCAAGTCTCCACTTGGACCGGTTGGTCCCGGTTCTCCCAAGTCTCCACTTGGACCGGTTGGACCCGGTTCTCCCAAGTCTCCAGTTGGACCAGGTTCGCCAGTGGGTCCGGGAGGACCCGTAAGTCCACTACCAGAAGGCCCAGGTGGTCCGGGAGGACCAGTAGGTCCTATAACCGTAATATAATTAGTGCTGGCATTTATACACACGAATGAGTATGTATCATCGGAACAACATGAAAGAGCATCAAGCGGTTCGTTGCAACTACCGCCCTCCGGTTTCCGTATATACGGACATACGATATTGTGGGGACGTCCAATTTCGGGTTGAGCGTCTGGGCAAGGAGGCATTTCGAACCCTCGAAATCGGTCGTTATCCCCTACACTTCAACCTCTTCCGCCCCCATCGCCTCCACCTCGGCCTCCGCCATCACCACGGCCTCCATAATAGTGATGGTCGTGGTGGTGTCCGCCGTGATGTCCGTGATGATACCTATCACGGTCATAGAATCCGCGGGTATGTTCGAGCATCTTGAAGACATTGACCTCGTTATTAGCGGTATTCAACGCATCGCGCAGACGGTTGGTATCGAGAGTGCGCACGGTATCGTCAAGTTTGACCGACACATCGCCCACCTTGGACTTGATTTCGCAGCAGCATTCGGCCATTTGGGAAGAAAGCATTTGCGTGTTCTTGAGTGCCTCGTACTTGGATTCGCATGCGGCAGCAGCAATCTGAGCAGCCAGACTCTCCTTGTTCTTGAGCGCTTCGTATTTGGAATCGGCCAATTGGAGAGTAGTATGTTCGCGGATTTTTTGCTGTTCGAGCATCAATGACGCATACTGTTGCGCGGATTGGGCAGCATTGCGGTCAGCAGTTTGGTGATTTGACAACATACTGGTAGCAAATTGGCTGGCAGTTTGGGAAGCAAGAGCATCAACGGATTTGTGGTTTTCCATTAAAAGCGAAGCATACTGTTGTGCTGCCTGGCTGGCAAGGTCTTGCTTAGTACGCATTGACTCAACCATGTGTTCGGCAAAACGTTGGTTCAGGAGCGTACGGGTTTCGTAGCCATTTGTGCTTACCATATTGCGTATATCGCTTCCGTTTCGGTCAGTGGCACTAGAAAGAGCCATAACTCCGGAGTCTACCTGACGGATAATATCACGGGCGGAATCATTAGCAGCTTGGCGAGAGGCAGCATCACTGACAACCGCAGCAAATTTACTTTCACTCAGACCAGCCATAATCTCGTTGGTATTGCGGTTAGTTTGGTTGATGATATCGCGAGCCAAATCGTTAGTGGCTTGGCGCGAAGCAGCATCGCCAACCGCAGCAGTGTATCTGTTCTCGCTCAATGAACCGAGAATATCAACCGAACCTTTGTTGGTCTGTGCGATGATATCGCGTGCCAAATCGTTATTGGCTTGGCGGGTAGCAGCATCGCCGATAGCACTGATATATCTGTTCTCGCTCAATGAACCGAGAATATCGACGGAACCTTTGTTGGTCTGTGCGATGATATCACGGGCCAAATCGTTAGTGGCTTGGCGAGTAGCAGCATCGCCGATGGCGTTCATGAGTTTGGCTTCGCCGGAAACGCGTTCTACGGTAGACAAAACGTTGGAACCAACGCGTTCAGTAGTGTTTACTCCATTCATCCCGTTTCGTTCAACTGCTACTTGGATATCTCGCCCAGTATCGGCGACAGTTTGGCGTGTCGCTGATACGTTGTTGGAAACGTTGAGCGCATTTCGTTCGATTGCGTCGCGCAGTCCAAGTGCGGATGAACCAATGGTATCCACTACTTTGGAAGTGGAACCACTCATTTCACTGGAAAGTTGCATGATACCATCAGACAAGTGTTTGTCCACGGAAGTTATCTCGCGGTTGGTGTTGGAGGCTTGACGAGTAATCTCGTTCACGATGCCTTGGTGCTGGAGAGTGTTGAGGAACTGCTCGTTGTCAAACCCGTAAGGGTAAGGCATTTGGTAGACAGGCGGGGTTGCCATTATATATTGACAACGCATTTTTTCTTTACCTAAAATTTTCATTAGCGTTTACGCAGTCATACAGTTCGACCATTTGTAAAAAACACTATCGCAACTGTAAAATACAAGAATGTGTCTCCAATCAATAATATAATTTAGATATATAATGTCATACTACCCGATGTATGGAGACCAGGTTTGTCCTGAAGAATATTATCAGTTGTTTGGGAAAATATCGTCGGAATACGAGTATCGCGTAACGTATATGTTGCTCGTCAACAAGTTCAATCGGTTGGCGGCGAAATACAACCATTTGTTGGATGAATATACGAAGGTTGTTCAAGAGTCCAAAACCAAACAACAACCCGAACCAGAACCAGAACAAACCAAAAGCATCGAACCTCCGAAAGAAGAGCCGCCAAAAGAACCGTATGCAACGGAAGAAGTATGGATTCCGATTGTGGAAGAAATCTGGATTCCGCTATAGAAACAATACAATAGTTATACTATTGTATAGTTATGTTCATGGGCCGCTCGAAAACCCAGCGAGTTTGCCTTTGAGAATATTGGTGGCGTTTTTGAGTCCTACAGTGGTGGTTTTTAGCTGGTCGCTGGCGGTTTTAATATACTGTATATCCGGGTTGTTCGACATCGCAATACTGACTCCCTGTTCGCATAAAATATTCCAGTTATCAATTGTCTTGATGGCCGACTCAATGATTCCTTTTTCTTGGACGGACAAATCGGCTTCTGGTGGGGCAGAAAACGACGCGTCAACAAAATGAGAAATGTATTTCATTGCGCAATTGACGTTGCCAATGACCGATTCGAGCACTACTTTGGTTTCGTGTGCGGATTTGGGCAGTTGGATGGTCGACGTGGCCAAGATGGTTTCTTTGAATTTGCCGAACACTTCGGACAATTTCCAGATTTTTTTGAGCGCGACCGATACCGCCAGTAGAAACGCACGGTCGTTGATAATACTGACATTCTCCAGTTTGATAATAAAGCTGGAAAACAGCGCGCTCAGTTCTTCGGCGGCATTGGCGAATTCGTTGAATCCTTCGACGTCCACATCCAAATTCATTTGTTTGGTTTCATTGGCGATTTTGGATGCTGCTTGGAATAACTGAGAGTAGTCGTCAATGGTTCCTTTGCCGTGAAAATCGGAACATTGGATTTGACTCCCGTATAGTTTGATATCCGCCAAGATTTGCGCGGTTTCCGCGTCGCTGGTATTGTCATAAAACGCAATAACACTCCCGGAAAGGTCTTCAAATATTTGTACATCGCTACTTGCATCTGTAGTAGTGAATACGGTTTCAGTGAACTGATTGCCCGACGGATCGGCATATTGTGTGTTGGTGATAACATAACCCGGACCAGTTATGGTTTCCGAGGTTCCTACAGACGAGGGACCAACCGGGCCGGTAG
>Ga0209135_1000423_pt1 | contig 15267 bp, 14 predicted proteins | sample LauGreSBDMM110SD_4_FD_187570 | JGI IMG/M metagenome (GOLD analysis project Ga0209135, IMG submission 187570) | Freshwater lake microbial communities from Lake Michigan, USA - Su13.BD.MM110.SD (SPAdes) (version 3) | ecosystem: Environmental > Aquatic > Freshwater > Lake | place: Lake Michigan... | reverse complement strand
GAACACACCCGTGAACACACCCGTGAACACACCCGTGAACACACCCGTGAACACACCCGTGAACACACCCGTGAACACACCCGTGAACACACCCGTGAACACACCCGTGAACACACCCATTTTTGGTTGGAAGATGGAATGCTTTTTTGAATGCTTGTATGGAACCCGGTGTCAATTTAAAACTTCCAGAATGTTTCTTTTAAAGAAACACTTAGATATGCATCATAGTGAATCCAGAATGTTTGTTTTAAAGAAACGCTTAATGAGACACAGGATAGCAGGTCATCCGACGATAATTGAACGGAGACGGGACAAGATTTGGAGTCGTCGCTGGCCTTTCTTGGAGCTTCTCATGCGTGGAGGACTGTTCATGGGCCCCATGCTTCGTGCGCATCACGCCGCGAACCAGGCTTCCTTGGACAAGGTCGCAAAGATTCAACCTTTGAATCACGATTATGCATTCCTTCTCCAACAAATCTTCTTGGACAATGAACATTTGCTTCGTCTCATTGTCTCTTTTTTGTAAAGTAGTTTAAGCGGGGGTTCCAAGCTCCCGGGCAGGTTTGTTCTCACTGTGAAAATTTTTAGGTAAAAATCCTAGTTTGAATCACATTTTATCAAAACACTCTCATCGTCGTTCGAGCACACCCTCAAACACTCCTTCGAAACGCCGCGCGCATTTTCCAACAAACATGGCGAATCAAACGGACAACCATGAATCCAACAAACGTCAATACTTTTTGGCCAATGGTTGCAAGTACGTCAAGTACACAGATGGCAGAATCTACATTGGTGAGTGGGTCAACAACAAACGACACGGACGGGGCATATTGACCGCACCCAATGGCGACAATTACCAAGGAGGCTGGCTCGACAACAAACAACACGGACAGGGCACCTTGACACTTCAAAACGGCTACATCTACCAGGGACACTGGCTTTCCGGGAAAAAGCACCGACATGGAAAGGGCACCGAGACATTTCCGAATGGCGACGTCTACCAAGGAGAGTGGCATTCCGGCAAAAAACAAGGACACGGCGTCTTTACCTTTGCAAACGGCGACAGGTACGACGGGAACTGGGTCAACAACATGCGACATGGAGAGGGCACCGAGACATTTTCGAATGGCGATGTCTACCAAGGAGAGTGGCATTCCTGCAAAAGACAAGGACACGGCGTCTATACCTTTGCAAACGGCGAAAAGTACGACGGGAACTGGGACGACGACGTTATCCACGGAAAGGGCTCACGCACATTTCATAACGGCGTCTACGAAGGACTATGGGTCGCCGGAGTTCCTTGTGGAATGGGCACGTTTGTCTATTTCAGTAGAGAACGGTACGTGGGAGACTGGGTTGCCGGCCTTCGTCACGGAGAGGGGACACAGTCACGTGCAAACGGAACTGTCATTTACAAAGGCGACTGGGTCTCGGACAACCCTCACGGACACGGCTCCTTGACGCTGCCCGGTGGCGACACGTACGTCGGGGAATGGGTTCAGGGTAAGCGTCACGGAAAGGGAAAATTTACCAAACACGGAGACGAGTATGATGGAGACTGGGTCGAAGACAAACGACACGGAAAAGGCACGCGGAAGTATTCCTGCGGCGACGTCTACACGGGGGACTGGGTCAACAACAAACGACACGGAAAAGGTACCTATACTCGTGCGTGCGGTGACAGCTACACCGCCGACTGGTCCGATGACGTTGGACATGGAAAATTCACTTTGATTTATGCCGATGGCGGAAGATGCGAGTGTGTCTGGGTCGATGGTGTACCGCATATCCTGCCCCATACCCACGGAAGAAACTTGTTTCGAGACTTTTAGCGGGGAACCCACCCTGCGACTGTGCGATTTTTTGTATTCTGTATGCTGCTACTTTTGTTTTTTTTTTAAATCTAGTCAGAGATTAACCACCATGTCCACTTCCATTCCCATGGGCGCAGCCTCCTCGCTACGCTGGGACAACTGCAGTTGCAACGTCGGATGCGACACGACCACCACCGCCACACAACGTAAAATGAATGTGTTGAAAAAATCCACCGCACTCAATGCCGGACAAAGCAAAGCCATGCGGATGGCCTCCTACGCCAACACGACACCTGGTCTCAGCACCGTAGGCAACAAAAAACAAGTCTTTGTTTCCAATGCTCCGACACGCACCTGCACGCTTCCCGGAATTCGCACGGTAGACGGCACACAGTGTCAACCCGCGGTAGGAGATTGGACACCCGCCACCAAAGCCAAATTTGCCTGGCTCACCGGCTGCAGCAACAGCGGTCTCGCTTGTGCTGGACAAAACCAAACCACGCTCGACGATGCCGCGTTCAAGTACACGTATCCCGCGCGCATGTTTGGACGGTAAAAACAACAAACAAACTTTAGCGGGACATTGTCTATGCCAAGAGTAACAAAGTGTCTACAAGACTATGCTCGTGTTGGACCCCACTACTCCGCTCTATTGCCAACGTCGCGTCTACGGACGAAATTCATTTTGCTCCATGCTCATTGACACGACCAGCGTGAAACGCAAAATGCTGGGGGTGTTACATGTCAACGGCTCCAACCAAAGCAAAGCCATGCGATTTAGCCGTTATGCTCAGTCGTACCACGCTTCTCAACCTTTTCCCGATACTACATGTTCCCTGCAGAATCTAAATTACAAACCTCCTACACGCGCCAACGAGTGCACCAACCCCATCTTTAGCAGCTCGTGGACTTCCAAATCCACGTCGTGCAACTGCAACCTCGCATCCGTCGGTGCGGTCAAGATCAATACCCCTTAAACCAACGACAGAACCCGCTTTGCGGGTTGGTCGTGGTCAATGACCAACACAGACCTTGTGTCTGGGTTGCGTTTAAACCAACGACAGAACCCGCTTTGCGGGTTGGTCGTGGTCAATGACCAACACAGACCTTGTGTCTGGGTTGCGTTTAAACCAACGACAGAACCCGCTTTGCGGGTTGGTCGTGGTCAATGACCAACACAGACCTTGTGTCTGGGTTGCGTTTAAACCAACGACAGAACCCGCTTTGCGGGTTGGTCGTGGTCAATGACCAACACAGACCTTGTGTCTGGGTTGCGTTTCATCTCCAAAACATTTTCTCGTCAACAAAGTATACATCCATCCCACAACAATGGTCAATCGTCCGGAACGCCAACACGACGGTCTCTACCACATCAAGGGAAAAACCTACCCCGAACTCATCGGCTCACGACGCAAGGTCTGGAACGGCACTGCGTTCAAGACCCACGGACAACTTCACCGCTCCGACCTCATGATGAGCAAAAAGGGCGAAATTGTTTCCAAAAAGAAACACTTTACGGCCAAGCGCGAAAAGCGCCTCGAAAAGGCCGGCTACAAGGCCAAAAAGGGCGCGTTCAAGCTCTTCACTCGCAAAAATCGCTAGCTACTCCAACAAATTCATCAGTGCATCTTCCGGATGTTGCAACAACCAACTGACGATGACCGCAAAGGTTATCGTCTGTTTCCTTTTACAATACACCTCCGTGTGCAAATATTTTATGTGCGGACGCATCGATGCCGGAACAATGGTACCCATGGATTTGGTCTTGAAAACGTGAACATACCGGTACGACGACCACAAGTGATGTATCCACGTGGATATGGCATATCGACAAATCCGAAAACACTTTTTATGTTTAGGGAAAAGGGCCACGTACTCTGACAGTATTCCTTTGGACACGGAACGCAGACACAGGTAGCGAAACAATAGTTTGGGCGGAATCGTGTGCAAAAACTGTCGTGAAAATGCGAATTGCGACCACACCTGCGTCGACTCTCCCGTCATCATGGACCGCACAGAATACGGTGACAATGACGATGACGACGACGACGACTCCATGGATGACAATGTCGGCTTCCGCCACTTGAACGGTGTACTCTCCGGGCTCACGGAGTACACCATCGGTTGATTCGCCAGGAAGAAAAATACGTCCGTCAAGTACAATTTCGAGGGAACTGTCAATGTCAGTTGCAGGTGATATACGTACATGGGACACAACTGTGCCGTCAAAAACCTCGGTAATAATTCATGGTCCGACACCACCTCCATCTTGCCAAACACGGAACGGAATTCTTGTCGTACGGTACGTCCGTCTTGCACGGACCTGACATTACACACTGTGCGTGGTTGCCAGGATGATGATGATGATGACCCATTTCTCACATAGCGTGTCCGATTTCCTCCCACGTCACCTGTAGAAGTCGCAAGCTCCCATCCCGGAATGCGCGAGTCATAAAACAATTGCAGCTCCACGACATCCTCCGACCAAACCATAAACGCCGTCTCCTCTTTGTGTTGATCTTGAAATTGTGATTGTGGTATCGGCTCCGGTGGAAATCGACAACACAAATGACCTTCCGGCGTTCGAACCGTTCGGTCTGTGGTCATGCGTGTCATGTACTGCAAATTACACGGCGACCATACCACGGCGGCACCGAATGCATCATCGTCCATTTCTTTCTCTACATTCAAACGTTTGAACCTTTTTTTTTCAACCGACCGTACATTCGGGGTTGTGCAACGTGGGATTTCACGTAGCTATAAGCTAAGCACGTGCAAAACGCACTTTTATCCACTATACGCGTAAGCACGAGCGATTTTTGTGTACAGACAATATTAGGGAATGCCAGAGGAAAGTCAACACACGGAGGAAGGAAACAAGGGAGAAGAAGGCAGTGGGTCCGAGTCTTGTCGACTCGGTGATATCATCGAAATTGCCGCACCACGCAATGAAGCCCTGCATCAACAATTGTTTTACATCTCGTACATTGATCTGCACAAAATGAAACTCCTACTCGTTTCGCCCCACCACCACACCACGGTGAATGCCGAGCTGGTGCTCTATTTCACACGGGATGGTGGTGGCCTCTCCCTTCTCGACGAATCCATCCAACACATTCGGGTCGTCAGTCGGAGCCAGGAAGCCGGATTTGCTCGACAACATAGACTTTTACCACATACCTACGTGGACTTGGAATTCAATGGAGATATTCCCATGTTTGTCACCGGACGGATTACCCATCTCGACGGTGACCAAATTGAAATCACCACCATTCCAATGCCACTACATTCCGATGCGGCTACACCAACCAGCGCAGTGCTCTACCTTGACTTTGCCTACCAGGGCATCCCCGAAGGCTTGCCTCTCCGCAAAATCCGCATCCGCGAGGGTCCACCCAAAGTCAAATCCACCTCCGAGGAAGAGGCGGCCGATGGGAACAAGAGCCATCACGCCACACCCATGTTCCTTACCCACACGGCTTCCGGCGCATCCGTCGAATGGAATGCAGAGGGCGACATGACGGTCCTCGGTCTCGACGAAGATGTACACTCCACGTCGTTTCACTCCTTTTTGGAAAAACAATACCTCGAAGCCGACCGTTGGCTAGCAGATTCCGCAGCGCTCCCCGTCGTGGACTCAGCAGCTGATGGTCCGAAAATCGCACGCGCGCGCGTTGCAACCGAACAACCACCGTTGTTGTCCTTTGTCCAAGATTTGCTTGCATTGAATCTACCGTTTGATGTGTGCGAAACGCTTCGGGCATTGTTGGACCGACGACCAAAAACGACGATTCTTATTCCAGAGCATTGGATTCCCGTGTTTTCATCCAAAGTTGACGTGGATGACGAGACCATGGCTTCTTCACAAAAATCGCACGAGCTTTGGCGTGTACCTCTCGGAAAGCCCGGTTTGCAACTGTCGGACGGCATCGTCGATGATGACGCTTTTCGCGCCGACGACCGTCGCTTCTTCTCCGGACCGACGACTCGATTCACCGTGTGTCGTGATGACCGAACACGGGCCAAGGCATGGCTCATTCCACCACTAGAGTCTTGTAGTAAAAAAAAACCATTCTTTCTTTGGAAATTGTTTGCCGAACCTTTACCTCCCATTCTTGACATTTCTGCACAACCGCAGCAGCAGCAGCACCCCGAGTTTACTCTTTTGTCGTTGTTCAACACTCCACGAATCACTCGTCAAACCTTGCTCGGACTTGTCAGAAAGCCCAGACCACCACCATTCGAAGCAGCGACGGCGAAACCGAAAAAACACGCACTCGTTGTTGCGGCGAAAGACGACGTCGCCATCCCCACCACTGCATTTGCTACTTTGTTCTCCCATCCTCTTGGAACATCTCCCATCCTCTTGGAACAATTCGTTCAAGGCTATCAGAAATCCGCCGGACAACAGCGACAGAAGCCAAGGACTGCTTCCGAAGAACTCGTTCACATGATTCATTCAGACGGGGCCACATACTTGATGCAACTCGTACATTCCCTCGTTGCCCCTCACTTGGCCTCCACCATTACCGATTCCTTGACCGAACACGCCCAAACGAATTGGAATTCCTTGGAAGATTTGAATCAAATTTCCAACGTCAAAGCGCGCGATTGCATTCAACGCATCGTGGCCAAACGATACACCTCACTCACCGACGTACACAAAGACTCGCATCACGGCAAGGACGAACACGCCGCCAAAAAAAACGTCGTCGCCGTCGTGGGCGGACTCCATTCCAAGTCGTCGACGGCTACTCCAGAACAACAACAACCCCTTTTCTTTGATCCCGAATATGACGATACGCCCTACGAGTTACTCCCCTCTCTTCAAAACGACTTTGCAGAAACCACTGCTTCCCAAGATTCTCTAGAAGAGTTTGTCACTCACAACTTGATGGACCGACACAACTATCCCCCCTCCTTGGCCGAAGATGTGGCTGCCACCATCCTTGCCAAAAAACGGCGCGTCAAAGAGGGTCACTATGCGTTGCTCGACACCGGCCGACCTCCTCATTTCTACTATCGACGCACCGCCGATGAAAAATGGGTCCTTGACAAAACCGTCGATGATACCACCTTTGTCGACACCACGTCTCTCTTTTGCAGCATCGATAAAAAAAAGAATAAGAACAACAATGGCGAAGCTCAATTTTCCGAAACCCCCGAATCCACCCAACTCCGGCTGCGTTACTTGGAACAACGTCGCAATATCCGAGAATTGCAGTCCCGCATCACCGAATCCGCTCTGCAAACTGCCGATGCCCTCGAGAAACTGACAGTCCGGGCACGCGAACGGCTACGGCGACGCATCCTGTTGGACGACGTATTCCTCCACCGCCTCGACGAATTTCACGCCGCGTTGGGCCGCTCATCTTCTTCTTCTTCGGAGGCGCCCTCTTTGGACATTTTATCCCCGCACGTGGACCTCCGGAACCGCATCTTGGGCGATTCCGATACTGTGCGAAAACATCGGCGCATTCTCGACTTTGTAAACCGCCACTGTCGGGAGGCCCTCGACGGGGAATCTCCTCATTGGTGGTACTGCAGTACCACAGTTCCGGCGTATCCTTTGATACCCACCTTGTTGCATGACATTGCACGTCACTTCAAAGACGCGGCCTCCTACGAGAGGCTTTGCGTCGAAGACGATGGCGAATTCGTCGATGAACATACTGGGTATGCCATCGGCAACGTCGTCTGCAAAACGGCCGCTAGCGGAACACACACTCCATTCAACGTCGGCGACGACGACGACGATGACGACGACGATGTGTCCTCGGAACCTGCTGTCATAGACCATGAATTGCGAATTATTCTCGTGTTCATCCGACAACAATTGGCCTGTGGCGACGATTACGACACGGCCACTCTCCGCATCGCGCAGGAACTCGTTGGCGAAATTCCCACGGAAGACCGCTACAAACAACAAGGGACTCAAAGCCCCCATGGACGAAACGAGCGGGATGAAAGCGTCTTACCTTTCGCCCAATTCAAAGACAGAGAGTGCATTTTACGCGTCGTCTGTGCTTTCCTATTTGCTGTGCAAATCGGACTGCCCAACAACGGGTCTACTTTCCTACAAAAGTCCAACAAACTACCCCGAAAATTGGCGGGATTTCCGTTGGTTCCAGACGAAAATGAACTTCAAGGCATCACTCTCCTTTCTCGCCTCTTGTTCAAATCCCAAAAACAAAAACAAAAACCCTGGGACAGTCTGAATCCCTGGAACGAAACGACCTTACGTCAAGCCTTGGTTACGCGTTGCCGCTTGTTCTTTGTGGAGCGACCCAAGTTTGCCCGTCAACTCGATGTGAAACGGCATCGACGGGCCCTACGGGCCCTACGGGCAGACAATGCATCATGTTTCTCCTTGTGGCCATTGTCTGCGACTTCCATGTCGTCGACCAAATCCGTGTTGTTGGAAGACGGGTTCCGCGAACACTTGACCGCTTTGCTTGCCCAGGGAAACCGCAAACAACACGCCATGTTGTCCATGTTGAAGTGCATCTCCTGGAAATATTCCCGTCATGATGTTGCTGCCGCTGCCGCTACCGCAGAAATCAACATTGCGCGGACCTGGCAAACCTTTGATGCGGAAATCTCTCAAAAAAGCCATTTTCAACAACTCCTCCTCGTTTCCAAACACGACGACACTACCCCCAACAACGCCGCGTCGAACTTGACTTCCTTGGACATGCCTCTGGCCACGGGATTCCGCGACCGGGTCGCTTGGACGGCCTTGGTGTGGTACTATCACCTCGACCGTCCAGGTCCCATCCCCGATGACATGCGCGCTCTCGGACTCGTCAAACGGAAACCCGACAACTACGACCCACATGCCACCTTGGACGAGAAGAAAAAAATGCTCGAGCTGGACGGCGTCAAACTCGATGCCGGCAAATTCCGCATCCTCATGAACGTCGTGCTGCAAAAGGGAATTGTTGTTCCGACGACGCCACATAACTCGTCGCATCTCAGAACCCAACGGCTAGCGTTGCGGGATTTGTTGGCCACCTTTGTCCAAACCGGGACGCCTTTGTTGGGAACATATTTCTGTCAGTTGCTCGATGCGCATCTCTCCGCCGGGAAACACGACGAAATCTCGGCCTTGTCTCTCATGGAAGACATTGCCATTCAGCGTTTGGCCATGTGGACCCAGTTCCAACATTGGTTCGCTCGCGACCAATTGCGACGCATTCATCTCACTTTGCAACCGGGAACTCGCCGTACCTTGGTCACTCTCATTCGAAATATGACGCGCGTCTATCCATACATGGAACGCAACGAATTTCCCGCATGGATGCGCATCGAAGATATCCGTCAACAACGTTTGCTAGACATGAGCACCTTTGTCGAACTGGTCACCCCCGTCGTCCTCGACGAAGCCTTGGTCGACGCCGTTTTAGCATACTCCTTCATGTGCATTCTTCGCGAATACATGTCCATCGAGATTCCCACAGGCATATCCGCCCATGCTGCCAAAGACTGGATGGCCAATCGTCTCTCCGCGTGGATTCTTCGATAATAATGTGCGGGGAACCAATAACCAATTGAACTTATCCACATTCACATATTTTTGCGTGAATTTTAATTTGATTCATGCAAAACGGGCGTGCTAATTTGTCGCTACAGCTTTGGCTTGTTCGGCCGCCGCCTTTTTTTTTTCCGATTCGCAAAATTTAGTCTCGCGATTCAGTTTCACTTCGGCCACTTCCGGCTTCTCCAAAATACGCAAAATATACGTCGAAGCGGGGGGTCTCTTCGGCTTCTTCGGGTCCGTCTCCTCCGGCTCCAATGCCGTTTTGATATTATTTGTAAACTCGTCGTCCAAACGCGTCAGGGCGGCACCAATTCCGTCGGAAACGGATATCGGCTCCTGGATTATAAAGCTCTGCAGTGCCGTCGCATACCCCGGAGCATAAATGACGCGAATCGTCTGCCCTTGCTCTCCTCCTCGACGACGATGGAATCGACGGCTCGTCGTGCGATGTTTTGATTGGCTTTTCATTCGTCTTGTTGTCATTATATTATCTCAAGATAAGTCATACTGGGATAAATATATTTTTGGGGATAGTTGGGGCAATGAAGAGAAGCCGCAACAAGCGTAAACCGAAGAAGAAGAAGCTGCTGCATCTCGTCCACAATTGCACGCTGCGAAAAATTGGCGGAGGCGGCGCTGGCACATTGAAACTGAATGTCAATGCGATTGATCCGGAAATCAAACATTGCAGTCCCCTCGCCAAACAACATCACGTTTCACATTCCTGTTTGACTCCCGAAGCCATTTTTTCAGTGCGGGATGCATACAATCGAAAACATCCTCCATCCCAGAAGATTGACACCACGTTGTCTGCCTACAATGCGTCTTCGCTCCTGCGAAAGCGTCTAGGTACAGCATGCCACAAACATCAGAATGATGAGGACCCCGACACGACGTGTTGGCTAAATCAAATTTCCGACGATCGTGTCCGTCGACATTTCCAAGACACGCTCCTCGTTCCAAAGCAACCGTGCAAAATCAAAGACCCCTATTGTTGGCTCTCCAACTGGGACATTGCTGCCGTTTTGAAACAGTACGAAAGCGCCTATCCGGAATTCAAACTTTTTGGCCCAACGGTTCTCGATTACGATGCCCATTTAGACGACGGCAAGTGCGTCGATGAAGACGTGTGTCATTTCAACCTCAAGAAGGAAATACAGAACCACAAGACGAAACTCGCCTTTAGTTTCAATCTCAGCAAACACGACGAACCCGGTACACATTGGACCACCTTGTTTGTCAATGTCGACGACGCCTTGCTCTATTACTACGACAGTGCATTGAATCCCGTGCCCAAGGAAATTCAAAAGCTGGTTGCCGAAATAACACGTCAGGGACAAGAATCTAAAGTTGCATTCACATTCCAAAAAAACAAACATCAGCATCAACACACCAATACAGAGTGCGGCATGTATTCTCTGTTTTTTTCCATCGTCATGTTGACCGGAGAATTGCCCGACAATACGCGTCTACCATCCACACAGGCTAGAGTGAACTTGTTTGGTCTCCAACGCATCCCCGATGCCATCATGAAAAAACTTCGGTCCGTTTATTTTTCTTCTTCATAAGCCTTCTTATTTTTTTTATGTGAATAGTGTAACAAGCTAGGAAACATGTCTTTATCCGCCCATGATTACCGGAAAGAAATCGAAGATTTTATTACCGATGGTTACCTGGTCGTTCCCAAGACAGGACCGTCCACTGGCGGACGCGTCACGGCCGAATTCAAAATTCCATTCCCCCCTTCGTCGAAACCCTCTTACCTCGATTTAGCGAAACGCAAGATTCTCGGGACAACGCACGCACGCTCACTTTTGCTAAAGGAGGGAAATATCTACCGTAGCCAGGGCGATGTGCTGGAAGTACAGGGCATGAAGATTTTTCCTACTCCGCAAAACGGTGTCACATACGTAGAAGAAATCACGGTTGTCGTCCGTTCGGCAGGCGATGAAGTTCAAACCTTGAGCATTCCCATGCCCTTTATGACGTTCACGGGGCTTTCCAAAAATAAATTGATTCCCTTTTGGGCCACGGTGAGATATTTGAAACACATTGAACTCCTCTACGAAAAAGAGGACGCGTCATCGTCCAAGTCAACCCCGGGCGCCTTTGGCAAAGTGGCCGCTTCCAACTGTCCCGTCGAACTGGCCGAAACCAAAGACGCCCTCGACCGGCTCAAAGCCGAGGTCCTCTTGGGGACAGTGGATGAATCCCTCTTGTTTCCTCTCTCCCTCCATGTGGATGCTGCCACCAATGACGTCATCTTGCAAACCAAGGTACGAGGAAAAACCATTCAAATGAAATTCGCCGTCGGGGATACCGTGGAAACTCTGGTTCCAGAATACCCCCAGGGAACCCTGCGTTTGACTGAACCCATGCCCAATACCATCACGAACCCCGCCTCTGCGATGTCCCCTCCCGTCGCCTTGAAATCCGTGAAATGCAATATCATGAGCATTGACAGAGCGGGGATGCGAATGCGCGTGTCTCACAATGTTTCCTCGACGTTTAAATCGACTTGGATTCCTCTCAAAGAAAATCTCTACTTTTGGCGATACATCCAACTTCACGACAAATACCTGGGCGTACTTGGAGTCAAGAAAAGTCTAAAGCGCTCTCTACGACGCGGTGGCTACGTGTACCGTGGTGACACCCGTAGACGTCGACACCGTTAGTTTGTCGTCAGGCGAAGAAATCCATCGTGGTTCGTCGACGACTGCTGGTTGTTGTTGGGTTCATGTTCGCTGCGGGCTTCTTTTTTATGCGACGAAATGGTTCATTCATCGATGCCGGAAACATTTCGTCTTCCTCTCCCTCGTCGGCAGTGTCGGGCTGCAGTTCCAAAAATCGGAGTACAGCTTGGGCATACTGTTGGAACGAGTCCGACACGTCTTGGCTAAATTGCGCCGATTTGGGATTCTGCAACAGGCGACTCGTAATGTCCTCAATGACTGGAGCCTGTGCGCGCATTTGCTCGACAAATTGCCGATACTCCTCGTGCTTCTGGGCATCCGTCTTGGACAAATATTTCGCATAGTGCGTCTTGTTCAACAACAACTCCATCGTCATGCGGTCAATCGCCGGCATCGTAATACTGCTCTCCGGGAAGGTTGATTCTTGACTGTTTTTGGTAAGATTTTGGGGCACTGGTGGACATAGCTGCATCGTTCTCGTGTCTGCTGCGTCGGACTCCGTGGATGACATCGTTCCTTATATTCATATATTCTTATCTTCGGCAGAAGAAATACGCAAACATCGCACGGTCTTCAGCAAGAGCACGTTTTGCACATTTTGTCAGCATGCGTAGCTTCGTAGCTCGGGGGTACTTACGGAGACCCCGTCAAGTCAATGATTCCGGAATGGTGTGTCGGAGACAGCGACGTGAGGGAATGCTTTTTCCTGCATCCCGGGCATTCGTGCGTGGCGTTTTCCATCGCAAATCCCTCGTCTTTGTCCCACCAACAGTGTTGACATATACGATGCGCTCTTGGACCATTCTTCTGGAGACATCTCCCCGGTACGAGCATCGACTTCTTCGGAAATGATTTTTCACACATGCAACATTTGACCATTTTCGACGTGCTGCTCATTGTTTTCGATTTGTCGCCACCTTTTCTTCCACGCGATTTACTTCGCGTCCATCGTCCTCTCATATCTAGTACAGGAAGACAAAATTCTCGGAATTGACCGACTAACCATTCTAAAATGTGTTGGACTAGAGTATAATGGCCACCAACGGAAATACAAACGCTCTCGTTGGACCGTCCCGCTTCGGCGCACCGACGGCCACCAACAATTTGGGCGGACCTTTTCAAGGCTATTCTTCCCAACAAACGGCCAAGGGGCACAATCAGTTTGGCGATATCAATACACGCACCATCTTGCGCAATGCGTGGAACACGCCCTATGCGGTGGGTACCGTTGCCGGACGGACGCGCGTCATTACTCCCTTCCGCGCCGTCAATAACTCGGGCGACTTTTTAGCAAGAATCAACTACTCTTGCGGTGGGCCCAATCCCAACAACATTGGTCCTCCCGGCAGACGCTCTCTCCTCGGCTCCGTGCCACAACAGTGCGATGGAACCGGTATCCCTCCTTCCTCCTGCAATCCCCGGTTCGTGGCCGATTCTTCCGATTATACCACCTTCAAACGGCAACAGGCCGCCAACCACAACTACAATGACTTGAGTCCTGGGGGCGACCAGAACAACGGCTCGTATGTGCCCTTTATCCGTGTGCGTCGTTAAACCAACCCGGGGAATCCGGGCTCCCCCTTTCTTTCCGCTGCGCGTTGGAAAGCTGCGGAACCCTACGTAGGTTCCCCGCTCGTTGGAATCCAGAATATATCTACTACCATGTCAAAGGTAGTACATACATGTCCATACCCGGGTTGCTCGTTCAACAACCCATCTTGCAACAACTCAACAATTCCCGATTGACCGGCATCCAGGCCATGCCAGCCAAGGACTCCACCTCCGACGGGACCAGCGATTTCTCCATGATGCGTCGCCGCTTTTCACAAACCTATTCCACCGCTCCGTTGGGACAAGCCAACACGGCACAACGCGCCATGAACAGCAGCAACCGCTATACCGTGACCTTTGCTGCCAAAACGGGCCCCAGTCGCGTCGTCGATTCTTCCGATGTCATCGCCCGACGCAAAGCCGCCGCCATTGGCGCCGGCTCCATGAATGCGTCCGGTGGACCCATGACCTTCATGTCCAATTCCAACAAGTCCATCGTCGACAATGCGGTTACCCGTGTGCGTTACGGCGGTGCGGGATGTGTGCCCAAAAAGGTGACACAAAAGTACCTCTTCATGGCTTCGCCACCTTCCACCATGGCCCAACCACTGAAACCCTTGTACCCTTCCCCCTAAGTACCTTTGTTTAGAGTGGACCCTTTTTTCGAAAACACACCGTCCAACATTCCAACAATCGATTTATTTTAGACCGATTGTTCAACGGACGCATGACCGCAAACACGAGAAAAAACAAACAAAGACACAACAAAACTCTGAAACAAATCTGGTATGATGATCCAAACACGACAGTTTGGGGAAAAAATAAACCTCTTGAAAAGTTCTGGAGAGGCTTAGCAAGTGGTACATTTGTTGTAGCCATCTTTAAAAACGGGAAACATAAATATGTGAAATTACCCAATCCAAATACCAAAAAAAGCACCACTCTATTCAATGAATTTGATGCCAATACAGATATAGTTGCAGTGTTATCGAGTAATTTATCCCAAGATGCTTACGAAATACATTTATATCCAAAGGCCAAAGACCATTCGGTTGGACATGTCATTAAAAATTATAAAAAATATTTCCAATCCATGGGTGCTCCATCGAAATATAGACTTGAAGGGACGCCTTTGATGGAAAAAGTCATGGTTCCCAGCTGACACACATTTCATTACAAATCTGCTTTGAAATGAAAATTATTTGCGACATTGTTGGATTGTTGGAATGATCCTCACACCGGGCCAGCCGTTTCACTTGCCCAGTGACTCGTCGTTCTGACCCAGGGACTTTTTTTCCAAGGCTCCGGGAGCAAGTCGTTCCAACGCAACCCAGACCTTTGGGTTGGTCATTAGGTGGTTCGTTCAACATTCCAACAAGAGAAGACACACACGTTAACCCCCCCTTTTTGGGAAGGGGGTGAACGCCCTCTTTCAGGCTATTTTATACATGGGATGTTTCGTCTTATTGAAATCCGTAACCAATTCGATGCCGATTGCATCGCTTCCTTACGAAAAAGAACAAAATACTGAAATCTGAGATTCGGGGACCCCCTCAAAAAAAACGCTCCCCAAGATTTGATGAAAAAAAAACGAGTTTGGACATTTTTGGGGTTTGAAAAATGTCCATAATGGATATTTACAAGAATAGTTTTGGAAACCTGCTTTTTT
>Ga0209135_1000422_pt1 | contig 15289 bp, 8 predicted proteins | sample LauGreSBDMM110SD_4_FD_187570 | JGI IMG/M metagenome (GOLD analysis project Ga0209135, IMG submission 187570) | Freshwater lake microbial communities from Lake Michigan, USA - Su13.BD.MM110.SD (SPAdes) (version 3) | ecosystem: Environmental > Aquatic > Freshwater > Lake | place: Lake Michigan, USA... | reverse complement strand
GATCCACATAGTTCTGTGTTCCTAAAAAAACAGGCTGGGAAAGAACGCTGTAATCACAAAGCGAAAACCAGATCGAGGCGATGAGTGGATAAAGATTGAATGCCAAAAAACCGAGTATCCAAGGGGAGATAAAAGCCACCCCCTTGATTAGACTTTTGCTCTCTCCAGGCGTCATGGGTGAATCTCTTTTTCCCAAAGTGCTAATCGAACAGGGGCTACCTTATTCCAACGATCTACCTTTGCATCCAGGGCTTTCTGTTGGCGCACCAGCATTGTAACGCGTGCTTCATCTGCGCCCATCCGCCCAAGAAGAACAAGATTCACATAAGTGATCATATCGTTGGCATACTCCTTAAACGTGGGAAGGGAGAGGGTTGGTTGAGCTCGAGAACTGTTGGCCAGGCTTTGGAATACTTTCAAGTAGGGGTGGGAGTGATGATTCATGAACTCATCGCTGACTTTGCGCAGGGGTGAAATCTTATGCTGACCTAGGCACAGCTTCTCCGTGTTTTTCTGTTGCGCCACAAAAGCGATAAATTGCATGGCTTCTTTGGGGTGCTGAGCTCCTGCAGGAATGACAAGAATATCGGTTTCCGCGATGGTTAATGGTGCTCCTGGATGTTCCCTCTCCTCAGGAAAGGCGGCGGCACCGTACTCAAAACCAGCGGGAGCATATTTTTTGATAAAGTTGTTCATCCAAACGCCCTGCATGATCATGGCGACCTTCCCATTAAAGAATGGATTGTCGGGCGAAGCGAAGTTTCCGAAGCCACCCCGCAGTTCAAACATGGCGGGACCGCCAAACCGCTTAGGATAGCTCTCCAGCCATGTGAAAAAGTGACGATTGGGTTGGGCATCTAGAAGAAGTTTGGTGGCCCCGTCCCAGCTGGCACCTCCAAACCAGGAAGGAAAGTCGTGCATCCACCAACCCGGTTCTTGGGGCATGTGTCCAATCTGAGCAAGAGATCCATTGTCGTTCTTTCGGGTAAGCTTTGTGTTGAAGGTTTCCAGTTCCGCGATCGTCCGTGGCGGTTTCTCGGGGTCTAAACCCGCATCCCTAAACATCTTTTTGTTCCAGTGCAGTGCTGTGACGGAGGGGGTGGAGGGCAGGGCCCAGAGAAAATTACGATAAGAGCACAGCTTCCAGAAGACGGGCAGATAGTCTTCTTGGCGAATCCCCGCATCCTTTGCTAGGTAGTCCAACGGCATGAGAGCGTTATTTTCCGCGTAGGAAGGGAGATTAATGGCCCAAAGTCCTACCACATCGGGGGGGACACCTCCCGCTGTCGCGAGCATCATCTTTTGATCAACTCGACTTACACTTAAAAAACGAACGAAAATCTTGTCCTGCGAATTGTTAAAATCATCCACCACACGAGCCATTGCTTCACGCTCAAAGCCTGTCCACTTTTCCCAGTATTCGAGGACCAAGCGACCCGAGATACGGGCATCCTCTTTTGGGGTGCAAGAAGCTACAAAAAGGAGTCCCAGTAAACCCAGAAAACGCAATGCAGCAGACGGCGTAAGCAGGAATTTCAAATCGTAATTTCTACTTAGCTGAGTCAAAAGTCAGAGCGGTCAATCGCTCCTTTGCGGCCACCGCAGGCTGCCAGTACCAACCCTGCTTATCCCAGCACTGGGACATCGGATAATTTTTAATGACATCTTGATAGGCGGTGATGGCTTCGGCGCTCTTTCCTTCCGCCTCGTAGACTTTTCCAAGAATAAATACGCAGGTTCCTACGTCGTTGAGAGCCCAAAAATCTTTTGCAGTGTCGGGCCCAGGAACGACAGACAAGGAGGTCTGCATCTCGGATGCTTTTTCACCGAATAGACTTTTACAACGTTCGATCTTTGCCTTTGCGGTGGCAAAATCTTTAGCTGCGAGCGCATCCCACGCCGCCGACGTTAGAGAGCTGGATGTGGGCGACTCCTCGGCTGCCGGGATCGAGGATTTCTGTTCCTCGTTCTGAGCTGAGACAACGGAAGCGAGAATGCATAAAAAGAGTATCGACGGATTGAGGGATTTCATTCCAAGATGATGTATGTTCTCACTATTTCATGTCAAGCAGACGATTTCTATCATTCTTGTTATCAGCATGTTAACTACAGCAATCAGTGCAGAATCAACCCAGGTCTCTTTGGTTAAGGATCCAAAAGGGGTTTGGAGCTTACAGCGTGGTGGTAAACCTTTTTTAGTTCAAGGTGTAGGAGGAAGCGGGTCGATCAAACTTGCAAAAGAGGTGGGGGTGAACTCGGTTCGTACGTGGGGAATCGAGCAGCTGGAATTTAAGGATGCCGAAGGGCGATCCTTTATCGATCAGGCGGATCAGTTGGGCCTGACCGTATGTGTGGGCCTATGGGTCAAGCATGAGCGGCACGGATTTAAATACAGTGATCCGAAGTTTATAGCCAAGCAGCGGGAAGAAATTGTCAGCGCTGTCCGAAAATATAAAAATCATCCTGCCGTGCTGGTCTGGGGTTTGGGAAATGAGATGGAAAGTTATGTGGGTACAGAGGATGCGATTCGTGTTTGGAGGGAGCTTGAGGAGCTGGCCAAGCTGATTAAGCAGGAGGATCCAAACCATCCTGTGATGACCGTGATTGCGGGGGCTGACACAGGAAAAATCAAAGAGATCATGAAGTACTATCCCTCGATCGATATTTTGGGGATCAATGCCTATTTGGGGGCAGGGGGAGCCGGAGGGACCCTGAAAGGGCTGGGGTGGACGAAGCCCTTCATCATGACCGAGTACGGTCCGGTGGGGCATTGGCAGGCTCCGAAAGCGCCTTGGGGAGCGGCGATCGAACCAAGCGGGAACGAGAAAGCTGCCAACTACTACGCCACCCTTACGACCTTGATGGAAAACAAGGAAGGACTTTGCCTAGGAAGTTATGCGTTCTTGTGGGGGAATAAGCAGGAGACCACATCCACCTGGTACGGGATGCTTCTTTCCACAGGAGAGAAGCTTCCACCTGTGGATGCGCTCGTGCGGGGTTGGTCCGGAAAATGGCCCGCAAATCGCTGTCCTAAGCTGGAGTCGATTGAATTCCCCGTTGCCCTGAAAAAGGGAAGGCCTGGGGATAAAGTGAAAGCATCCGCAAAGGTGAGGGATCCGGATGGAGATTCCTTGCAGTACGAATGGTCTGTTATGGCCGAGAGCAAGGATTTGCGGGGCGGGGGTGATGCCGAATCCGTTCCAACCTCTTTTCCCCAGGCGGTCCAGGGGGCGAATGAGAAAGATTGTTCCGTGACTCTCCCCATGGATAAGGGGGCCTATCGTCTTTTTCTTATTGTGCGTGACGGAAAAGGGGGAGCCACTACGGCTAATTCCCCCTTTGGCGTAGAGTAGCTTTCCCCGCCGATTCATCCCATGAGCACAAAACGGACTCTAATCGGCGAAAGAGCTTGGTCAAAAGGCGTGGGTGAGATCACGGGGCAATTTGTCCGAATGGAGGATGGCGGGACATTTTATCGGATCAGCCATTACGACCAGATGCCTCCGTTCTTCATGAGTCTGGTGAGCGGTTCCGACCACTGGATATTTATCTCGAGTAACGGTGCCTTAACTGCAGGGCGGCGCGATCCCGAGCGGGCGATTTTCCCCTACTACACGGATGACAAAATTCACGACTCGCAAGATATCACCGGAAGTAAAACGATTTTGCGTGTCCACCGCGGCAATGACGAGTGTCTCTGGGAACCTTTCTCGCTGCGCTACGAGGGGGTCTATCCCATCACGCGCCATCTGTATAAAAGCCTTTACGGCGACCGCCTCATCTTCGAAGAAACAAACAGCACTTTGGGGCTCCGCTTCCGTCACGGTTGGTCCTTCAGTCATAAGTATGGGTTGGTTCGCGAAGTATCCCTAGAAAATATTTCACCCGAGAAGGTTACCGTGACCGTGCTGGATGGGTTGCAGAACATCATGCCCTGCAGTGTGGCGCAGTCTATGCAGGCTAACTTCAGTACGCTGGTCGATGCTTACCGCAAGAATGAGCTGGAAGCCGCCTGCGGCCTTGGGCTCTACAGCCTGAGCGCGGTCATTGTCGACCGGGCCGAACCGAGCGAGGCGCTGCAGTGCAACACCGTCTGGTCGCTCGGGCTTGAGGGTGCGGTGCGCTTAATCTCTTCACGGCAGGTGGATGCTTTCCGCCGTGGGAAGGCTCCGGTGGAAGAGACTGATGTGAGAGCGGAGCGCGGTGCCTATTTTCTTGTGAAGACGCTAGCTCTAGACCCGAACGAAGCTGCTCGCTGGCGCTTTGCCGCGGCGGTCGAGCAGGATGCGTCCGCGGTGAGGAACAGCATCGTCGCGCTGGCCAACCGAGGGTTACTCGCCACCGATCTTGACGCCGACTTGGCGGCGGGAAGGGACAAGCTGGAGCGCCTCGTTGCCTCGGCCGACGGATGGCAAATGACCGGAAATCCTCTGCAGGACAATCGCCATCTTTCCAACGTCTTGTTCAATATTATGCGGGGTGGGGTCTTCATGCAAAATCACGACTTTTCGAAGGAGGATTTGCGCAAGCATGCGCGGAACTTGAACCGCAACGTGGCTGCCGAGCACGAAAGGTTTTTTGCTGCGCTACCCAACACCGTGGATTACGCGGAACTGCTCGAGGCGGCCCAGGCCGACGGCTCGGCTGACCTGCAGAGGATCTGCCTTGAGTATCTGCCACTCGGGTTCAGTCGCCGGCATGGTGACCCGAGTCGCCCATGGAACAAGTTTGCCATCATCCTGCGCAACGACGACGGAACTGATGCCCTGTACTACGCAGGCAACTGGCGTGATATCTTCCAGAACTGGGAAGCATTGGCCCGCAGTTTTCCGGCCTTCTTGCCTGGCATGATCGCGAAGTTCGTCAACGCCTCGACGGTCGATGGATATAACCCTTATCGTATCACCCGCGACGGCATCGACTGGGAGGTGATCGAACCGCATGACCCGTGGTCCTACATCGGTTACTGGGGAGACCACCAAATCATCTACCTGTTGAAGCTTCTTGAGGTACTAGAGGACTTTTATCCAAGCAGACTGCAGACCATGCTCAGTCGCGATATTTTCACCTACGCGAACGTGCCTTACCGAATTCGCCCGTATCGCGAACTGCTGGCTAATCCCAAGGATACGGTGGTTTACGATACGGCGCGGGAGGCGGTCATCGCCGAGCGCGTGGCGCGAACTGGAGCGGACGGCAAGCTTGTCTGGGGTCGCGATGATCATGTTGTCTCGGTGAATTTGATCGAGAAACTCCTCGTCTCCCTATTGGCGAAACTGTCCAACTATATTCCCGAAGCTGGACTATGGCTCAACACCCAACGCCCAGAGTGGAATGATGCCAATAACGCGTTAGTCGGCCATGGAGTTTCTGTCGTAACGCTGTGTCATTTGCGCCGTTTTGTCGTCTTTTTGCGCACGCTTTTGCAGCGTCCAGGCTGTGCTGACTTCGCAGTCTCGGAGGAGGTGGCCGAGTGGTTATACGCCACAGGGAGAGCACTCGAAGAATCGCTACCGCTCTTGGACGCTCCGTTTTCCGATCGCGATCGGAAGCGAGTCTTGGATGCGCTAGGCGAGGCGGGCAGCCGCTATCGCAGTCTCGTCTATCCCCAAGGTTTTTCGGGTAAAAAGAAATCGGTCATGCGCCGGAGCCTCCTCGACTTTTTCGAAAATGTCCTGCGGCATGTCGACCGGAGTATCACCTCGAACGAGCGGGAGGATGGCCTCTACCACTCCTACAATCTCATGTCGGTAACCGCAGGTGGAGAGGGAATCGCCGTTCGACGGCTCGGTCTCATGCTTGAGGGACAGGTGGCGATGTTAAACAGTGGCTGCCTCACGCCACCTGCATGCTTGCGCCTCCTCCAGGCTTTGCGCCAGAGCAAGCTCTACCGCGCCGACCAGCGTGGCTACATACTTTATCCAGACAAGGTCTTGCCGCGTTTTCTCGATAAGAACAATATTCCCGCAAAGGCGGTCGCCTCATGCCAGCTTTTCCAGCGACTGTTGGCCGATAATAATAGACAACTCATAGGAACGGACGTCGAGGGTGGTTGCCATTTTCACGGCTCCATCCGCAACGCAGCGGACGTACGACGTATTCTTGCCGTCCTCGCGCAGGCTGGGTACGCGGAGTTAGTCGCTCGCGATGAGGCGTGCGTGTTGGAAATCTTCGAAGAGATGTTCGATCACCAGTCCTTCACAGGACGGTCTGGGACTTTTTTCGGCTACGAGGGATTGGGCTCAATTTACTGGCACATGGTTTCAAAGCTCCTCCTCGCGGCGCAAGAGGCTTTCCTGACGGCGACGGAAAGTGGTGCTGTGCCAGAAGTGGTGGATCAGATTGCGGGGTGCTACGCCGATATCCGCAAAGGCATAGGTTTTAATAAATCGCCACAGGAATATGGGGCTTTTCCCGCCGATCCTTATTCTCACACCCCAGCTCATTCCGGTGCGCGTCAACCCGGCATGACCGGCCAGGTGAAGGAGGATATTATCTCGCGTTTTGGGGAGCTCGGAATCGAGGTCCGTGATGGCTGTCTACATATCCGTCCCCGCCTTCTACAGGATTCGGAATTCATTACCGCGCCCGCATCCTTTCGGTACATCGACACCCGCGGAACTGTAAAGCACATGCCCGTGCCTGCGGGCGCTCTGGCTTTTACCTTCTGCCAGGTTCCATTCTGTTACATCCGAGGGACTGGCCAACAAGGTATTGAGATCAATCGTGCGGATGGCACCAAGAAAAATACCAAGGGGCATGCTTTGGACCAGACGCTGAGTGCGGAGCTATTCGGTCGCCAGGGAAAAATTTCTTCGGTGAATGTCTCTCTTTAAGGATTCCCTGACGGGTGGGGCGAATGTCGGCGCCCGCTCATTTGGTTGTGTCATCAGGGTAGGGAATTCCATTTCTTGCGGATCAGGGATCGCTATTTACCTCATGAGATACTGCATTTAAAACAGAGTTATATTTTATGAGTACTTTTCCAAGAGACTTTTTGTGGGGCACAGCGACCTCGGCCTATCAGATCGAGGGCGCGTATAAGGAGGACGGCAGGGGGCTTTCTGTCTGGGATCGGTTTTGTGAAACGAAGGGGAAGGTGTGGGAGGGGCATACCGGGAAGGTGGCTTGCGATCATTATCACCGGTTTCCTGGGGACATTGCCATCATGCGGGATCTGGGCCTTCAGGCGTATCGCTTTTCCATCTCCTGGACACGGATTCTTCCCAATGGTCGGGGGAAGGTGAACCCAAAAGGGTTGGAGTTTTACGATCGGCTGACCGATGGGCTTCTGCAGGTGGGTATCCGACCCTTCTGCACCCTTTTTCACTGGGATTATCCCACCAAGCTGTACGACAAGGGGGGCTGGCTGAACGAGGAAAGTCCGAAATGGTTTTCCGATTTCACGCTGAAGGTGGCGGAACGGTTAGGCGATCGGATCGTGGACTGGATGACGTTAAACGAACCTCAGGTATTTGTGGGACTGGGACACGGAACCGGGGAGCATGCCCCTGGGGACAAGCTACCTATCGCCAAACAGCTGAAGATTGTGCGGAACGTGCAACTGGCGCATGGGCTGGGAGTGCAGGCCCTGCGCGCGGGATGCACCAAGAGGGGTAGAATTGGATGGGCTCCGGTGGGGGTGGTTTTTTATCCAGCGACGGATCGTCCTGGAGACATCGAAGCGGCTAGAAAATGGACCTATGGCTGCGGAAATAACCACGTTTTCAGCAACACCCTTTGGAGTGATCCTGTGGTGCTGGGTCGGGTGGCTCCAGAGGCGGTGAAAGCGTTTGGAAAGGCACTGCCTAAGTATTCCGATGCCGATCTTCGTACCATGGCTCAGCCGATGGATTTTTATGGGGTGAACATTTATCAGGGCACTGCTGTTACGGAGGGAAAGAAAGGGAAAGGGGAGGTTGTACGTTTTCCGGATGGGAATCCGCGGACCGCTTTTGTTTGGAATGTGACCCCCGAAAGTCTCTATTGGGGGCCGAAGTTCTTGCATGAACGGTATAAGCTGCCCCTGTACATCACGGAGAACGGGCTGAGCAATATTGATTGGGTATCGACTGATGGAAAGGTGCACGACCCGCAGAGGATCGACTTTTTGGGGAGGTATTTGGGGGAGTTAAAGCGGGCGGTGAACGATGGGGTACCGGTGAAGGGGTACTTTCAGTGGTCGTTATTGGATAATTTCGAGTGGGCTGAAGGATACAAGCAGAGGTTTGGTCTGGTTTATGTTGATTACAGGACGCAAAAGCGGACGCTGAAAGACTCGTCTGACTGGTATAGGAACGTTATCCGAACGAAGGGGGAGGGGATTTAGGGTTGGTAGGGACGCCTACCTTAGGCGTCCATGTGGAATGTGGATTGTTGGATTCTAAGCATGGACGGGTAGGGGTACCCGTCCCTACCAAGTAATTGAGGCAAAAAAAAGACCCGAGGGGGATTGCCCCTCGGGTCAAAAAACAAACCGACGATTCGTTAAAGATTCTTAGCTACGGCGACGAAGGCGTGTCGCAAGTAGACCGGCCAATCCAAGCCCTAAGAGTGAGGCTGAGGTCGGCTCTGGGACTACTGTTTGAACAGTTAGATTATCTACTTGAAATTCCCCCGGGGCACCTCCACCGATGTAGAAATTCAGATTTATAGTGTCAAGGTGTGGCGTGCCCAATCCTGCTAAATCTAAGTCTAGCGTAAAACTAGTCCAGTCTGGCGTGATATTGCTTACAAGTTTTTTGTTGTAGTCGAAATAGTATTCGTTGTTCTGATACTCAATTTTGGCGGTTGTTGCAAATGGAGACTGGTCCCAAGCAGACTTAGTTCTATATTCACCGGTCATCCGCAGTAAGGATAGGCCATTTGCTAGGTCCGTACCTAACCCAACAAGACGTGCTGAACTGGCACCGTTATGTGCGTCCCCACCATAAATGGTTAGGGCGTTATCTCGCACTATTCCCCACTGGTTAGGCACACCGTAAGCAGATAAGGAGAGTAGCCCACCATTGATAACTTTTGTTGCTGGATCCAACCCATTAAAATCGGATTGGAAGTATACGGTTGCATTTGCACTGGTTGTTCCGAATAGGCCAACTAAGGCCACCGCTAGATTCATGACTACTTTTTTCATTTCTATGATTCCTTTCGTGGTTTGTTTTGTTTTTGGTGACTATCGCCACCTGTCACAATTCTGACACAATTTGCCTAAAAGTCAAATGATATATTTGCTTGTGATAGGATAATCCGATAGGATCTCCCCATGAACAAAAATCGGCAAAAAACAACCTTTTCAATCGCATTTACTCTTGTGGAACTACTTGTGGTTATAAGCATTATAGGCCTTTTAGCTGGGTTGGCAGTGCCAGCAATCAATGGGGGCCTCAAATCGGCTAAGGCTGGGGCTTGCCTCTCGAATCTGCACCAGATCGGGGTAGCCACTATGGCCTATGCCGCGGATAACTCATTTAAACTTCCAGATGCGGGGAGTGATGGAAAGTCGGATGTTTGGGTAAAGACCATCGCATCCTTTATTTCAACAGGAACTAAGAGTAAAAAAAGTATCTTCGTTTGTCCGGGATGCGAAAAGCCGGTACAGGAGGGTACAGGGGAAGAAATGGCTTTGACTTATGGTGTTCACAGTGGATTGATGCCTCTCAGCGGTGCTGCAACTAACATAACGTGTGTCGTTCGGCCTACTGAAGTAATTCTGGCAGGGGATGTCTGTCAAGAGACCGGAAACAAAGGATGGTCCCCATTTTGCATCGAAAGCCCCGATGCATTTCCGAGCGGTGGGGGGAGTGAATTAGCGATGGGTGAGGATCTATCCACGCCACTTGATGTAGGACCTGATGAGGATGGCCCAAAAAGCGCCTCGCTTCGCTACCGCCACAAAGGGAGGGTCAATGTGGTAATGGTCGATGGCCATGCCGAGTCGATTGCAAAAGGAAGTGTCCTAACAAAACACGCCAATTTCGGGCAGTAGGAGCGGGGGCAGGACAAAAGGGGGCAGTCGGGAGGTGGTTTGGGTTGAGTAGTGAGATGCCTCAAGCGTCTGCTTTAGGGATGAAGGGGTTATGGGATTAAGGAGGTGTAAAAGTTTTCGGCTACAAAGTGTCGAATTTTTGGAGCAAATGGAAGACAAGCCTCAAGGATATTATCTTTAATTCGGTTGAAGTGCATCCGCCAAAGGGGCGGACGTAAAAAAAGCAGCAGCAGGTGGCAAGATTAGTGGCCTTCGAACCGAAGCGGGCTGACCGAGTTTTCAGGTAGGGGGGATCCCCCGAATGAATAAGTAGTTACGGAATAGATCTAATTTCGTGGGCTGAATCAGCTTTTATAGTCTTACTATTTAAGGGTCCATCTGGAGGCGCACGCCCCTGAGGCAGCAAAAAAACATGGAATTACGGGTTGGTGAATAACACGTTCAGCTTGAGGAATTTTTTGGGACCACTGACTGGGGTTGTGGCCTGGCGCTTTTCCAGAACTGTTCCGTTAGTCGTAATAGTACTCAGGAGCGAGTTGGATACTCCGGAGTTCGTCCAGCTATTGGTTACGGACAGATCGGTTGAAACCACGGGGGTGATGGTTACATTGCTGTTCGTCCTCGTAAAGTATGTCAGCACGAGGTTCGATCCACTAATAGAATTTGATGGTAGGAGGCTTGCAGAAATCGGGCTTGTACCAGTACCGCCGTAGGCGTAGCGGAGAGCATCGCTCAGACCGTCCGTGCCGCGATTCGTGCCGCCGTTGCTCATCGAGACTTTGACAGTGCGGTTGGTGGTGGCTGTATTGGAACTGCTGTCCGTGGCGGTGTAGGTCACCAGATAACTTCCCGGCACGGCGGTGTTTACGGGGTTGTTGGAGAGCACTGATACGCTGGTGTTGTCGCCGGCGTCAAAGGCTGTGGCACCTTCATCGGTGTAGATTGAGCCCCAACTCACTGAAGCTGGATTGATTCCTCTTAGGGTGAAAACTGGAGGAGTTGTGTCCGATGAAAGGAAGCCTGCGGAATCCTGATAGACGCGGACGTAGTCTACTTCATAAGTCGCCGAATTGAGAGCGGAGTCGACACTTCCACCAACGTAAGCTCCTCCCACTGCCAGGTTCAGAAGAAGGAAAAACTCCTTACGGAAAGCATCTGCATCTTCAGGGGGTGGGGTCAGGGTGGCCTTGGCGACACCATCCACGCTGAAAATCAGATTGTTACTGTTCCAAAGGACAGCATACGTATGGAATGCACTAGATGGATTTGCGACTGCCGAACGGGACGAGGGCTCAACTGGATTACTTCCGTGTCGAAGAGCTGAGTGAAGAGCGTGGCCAACGGTGTTCACGTCATTTGTCGAGCCACCGTAGCCAGCACGCCACTCCATCACGTCGATTTCTCCGCAAGAAGGCCAATTGACTGAAGTGATATTAGTGCCCAGTAGCCAAGCAGCGGGCCACGGGCCAATCCCAGTGGGTAGTTTGGCGCGAAACTCAATTTTCCCATACTTGAAGCTTCGCAGGCCCTGAGACTTGATCCGGGCAGAGGTCCATGAGGAATTGGTTTTCACTGCCTGCATGATCAGGCTGCCGTTTTCAACCCGGAGGTTGGCGTTATTGGTGGTGTAAGTCTGGAGTTCCTGGTTGCCCCAACCATCGTTGTTTGGTCCGCGACCCGTCTCTGCCACCCAGTTGCCAGAATTCAGGGATGTTCCGTCAAATTCGTCCGACCATACCAGAGAGTAAGTGCTACTACCCACAAGCGTCGTGGGTGTGATGTCGCCGAAACCTATCGAGAGGTCGTCGAGGTAAACTGAACCCTTATCCGTTTCGGCATTTTGGACAAATTCGCAGACAAGCTGGATTTTATCGGCATCTGCGGGAATGGTTCCATTGGCCGTAAGGGCCTGCCAACGATCTCGGTAGGCAGAGGAGTTCGCTGCAGTCAGGGTGACGACGTCACGGCCAACTTCGTTGTTAAAGTTGTCCATATATTTAAAACCGTAGCTGAAGACGCTTCCCCCACTGAGGGGATCGACAGCAAATATTTTTGCCATTCCGCGGGCGTAGATCTTCGTTCCTGGCGTTAAGGATGCTGATGCTAGAAACTCTTGATATACCACACCCGTTTGGACTGGGCCGGCCCAGACCCCATCCGGTGCAAAGTTTTGTGGCCAAATTTTCATGGCCTTCGTGCCAGAATGAGCCTTAAACACTGTGGAATAATTGTTTGTGTCGAACTGGTTAAAAACCGCCAATCCGTTGGTTACGATGTCCTTGTTTACCCCCTCGACAGGGAACTGCACCCATGAAATCGGAGGAGTCGGAACTGGAATACTGGAGGCGTCGAGCTCAAACCCGCCGTTGGCCAGAACAAAACCCAACTGCGAAATACTCAGGCCTAGGGAGTCTACGAGAATTGTATTGTTGGTATCCCGCGCAAAGTTGAAATCGTTGGCTCGCAGCGTGAGCCGGAAGTAGGGAGCGTTAGCAACGAAATTGGAACTAATAATATTACTGGTCTGGGACAAGCTGGTGAAGTTGAAAGTGGTATAAGAATTAGTGGTGTCCGGCAAAACAAGAACCACTCGGTCGTTGGTGCCATCCCCAGTGTAATAACTGAGGCTACCCTTGGTAGTAGCGGATGGATTTTTCTCGTCTACCCAAGAGCCGAAGCGAATGCTCCCAGAGACCTCTTGGTACTGGTTTAGGGATTCCAGGAGCACCTCGAACTTGTTGGTCGAGAGGTCGGGCCGATTTGCGATGGCAGCCCACGCCCCGGTTGCGCAGAGGCGGAGAGCAAGTTGGCTGTTACTCAGGTTAAGCGTACCGGGGGAGACAAAGGTTTTTTGCACACCATAAGTCCAACCCCAATCCGTGTTGGTACTTGAGGAATTAATCCGCAGCCGGAGAGTCCCATTGGTATTGGTCACTGACGAGTTGTTGAGCAAATTATTGGAGGAGGCAAAAGCGATCCATCCTAGATTGACTGGCGAATTCGTGCTGTCGAAATTGTCACTCAAGTTTGCGGCGATGGTGGTAATCGGGATGGTGAAACTTCGGTCGCTAGATTCCTTGTCGTTATTGGCGATGGTCACTGTTCCGGTGAGGGGACCGCTCACAGTCGGGGCAGTGCGGATCAAATAAACAGAACTTGATCCCGGAAGAATAGTTCGTGCAGAAGCCCCGTTATCGACGGAGAAGGAGGTGCCCGAGACATTGACGGAGGTTATTGACAGGTCCTGACCGCCGGTGTTTTCGACTTTCAGTTGGTAAACGTTGGACTGACCCACGATGGGAGAAATCAGGGTTTTGGAGACATTATTGCTCGGTTGGAAAATTTCATTAATTTTCACCGCAATTTGAGGTCCGATGTCCGCTGAATTCGCTTGAGTAAGGGAAACCTGATCGACAAAAAGGCTGCCCATGGTCGTCAACGTCCGATTTATGGGTTGGAATTTCAGGCTTAGACGCCCAGCACTAAGAATGGCAGGAGTGGCCTTAAAAGTAGCCTGATACGTTCGCCAGGAACCAGACTCCCCGTCGATTTTCTGATTCGCCTTAATTTCTCCCGTGATGTCCTTGCTGGCGATTTCAGCGCCGCTGCCATCCATGAATGCGATATTGATGGGGGAGGCGGAGAAGTTGCCTTCAAACTTAGCCTGGAAGGTGGCGGTGAAAAAATCGCCGTTTGCCGTGTTAAAAGGAATATTTTCCTGCATGAATCCGGCATAAGGCGTGCCTTCCCAGCCTGGAAAAAACATGTAAGGAGTGTTGGCCTGAACTCCAGGAATGTTGTTCCAGCCGGTTGTTGCGTCGGGGGAAAGATTGCTGGTTGTTATGATGCGCGCACCCTCGAAATAGGTCCAGAATTCTTGGCCTTGGCTACCGTCAAAATTCGGATCTGCCAGCAGATTGGAGGGTGTGGTAACAAAGAAATTGTAAGCACTGCTCGCCGTCGCATTCGATCCCACCACACTTATCTTGCCAGTGGTGGCCCCAGCCGGCACCACAGCGGTGATACTAGTCCCGGCTCCGTTGACGATAACCGAGGTTGCTGCTGTTCCGTTGAAGCTGACGGTAGGTGATGCACCAAAAGCGACCCCGGTGATCGTGACGGAAGTGCCTGTGCCTCCTGATTTGGGCGAAACTGTCCCAATAGCGGTTGTTTGCGCCGCTGGATTCGAGACCGTAAGCAGAATATCGTCAAACTCCACCCGGATAGCTGAATTGGGGGCAAAACCAGGATTTTTCCGCCCCAAGTTGGAGGGCCCTGTCGGGGTGTTGTAAGCGACATATCCCGGAGCCGTGCTCTGGTTGTTGCCACTAATTTCAACCACGATTTCGTAGCTTGTGGCTGTGCTGCTGAAATTGTAGCGCGACCCCTTTGCGTTTTGTAGCCCGGGGTCATCAAAGGTTCCACCGATAGTCACCCAATCGCTTCCGTTGCCGTTTTGAAGAATCGGTTCGAAAGTGATTCGTTTATAGGCTAAGTATGATCCAGGGTTGTCGCCACTCGCCATGATCCGGAGGATTGCGACTGCGCCGTTAGTGGGAAGACCTTTGGCCCTAACTTTTGCGGTAAAAGTAATTTTGCTTAAGTCTGTTTGGCCTAATCCATTGGGTGTCGTGATGTTGGTGAGGACTTGAGCCACATACCATCCGGCATTGGTGGCCTTACTGGAAGAGTTTGCGGTGAGAGCCAGATAGCCGCTGGTAGCGGTAGTCGGAAAACCATTATTATTGGAAAGACTTGTGACGATTGTTGAGCCGAAAGCTCCAGCCCCAAGATCTGAACCAAACCATCCAAGGGTCTTGCTACTGTTGAAATTTTCGGAGTACAGAACAGTCGATTGGGCAAATGTTGTGGTATGGCTCAATAAAGAGAGCAAAAGAAGCAAAGCTGATTTTTGAAATACTTGAAGCGAGTCAAAGCTAGTAAGGCCTCTTAACACAGTACTAACCTATACTACAACAAAGTGAATTTGTCAATGTGACGCCTTACATCAAAAGAAACTAGCTTACAGATATTTGCATCGAATTGAGGCCTTGCTGACTCCGGAAGTCGATAGGTAGTCACCAGTGGGTGCCGAAAGTGGCATAAGACCACTAAAACGAGGCGTTCTAAAAGTGAATCAGCTGAATTTGTGGATGTAGAAGCCTGAACGAAGTTTTGGTTCAAACCAGGTACTTTTTGGGGGCATGATCTGGTCGGCATCGGCCACAGCCAGAATTTGGGATAAGGAGACAGCTGGGAGACTGAAAGCGGCGGCGGCTTGGCCTGAGTTGACCCTATCCTCCA
>Ga0209135_1000419_pt1 | contig 15330 bp, 12 predicted proteins | sample LauGreSBDMM110SD_4_FD_187570 | JGI IMG/M metagenome (GOLD analysis project Ga0209135, IMG submission 187570) | Freshwater lake microbial communities from Lake Michigan, USA - Su13.BD.MM110.SD (SPAdes) (version 3) | ecosystem: Environmental > Aquatic > Freshwater > Lake | place: Lake Michigan... | reverse complement strand
CTTCAGCCTCGTTCTTAGTGATGCGACGAGCCTGAGAGACAAGCTGTGTGCGGTGCTCGGTATAGATCGCTGAAAGTTGCGCGATCGACCAATCAGCTGCTGAGCCTGTTGTTGAGATTTCTAGAGCGTCTGCGGGATTTGCGCTCAAAATGCGGGCGGCATCGGTCGCTGCAGCTGCTTTCGCCGCTTTCGACTTCAATAGTGCCATGTGAGTAACTCCCGCGAGTTTATAAAACGAAGGCAACGTCTTGCCCTCTATTAGTTAAGACACCGCTGGGGGGCAAATGTTGTGCCCTTTTGAAAAGAATCTTTAGAAAGATTCCTGGGGTGCGGTGGGTTGAGCCTAGGTGGGGGAATAGATAGCAGGGCTTTCGCCGAATGGCAGCGAAAAACAAGCCTGCCGGAATCAGGTCTCTAGTCTATGGGATAGGAAAGGGTAAAGCCGGCATTGAGGGTTTAAGCGTGTCCTCTAGACCAGGTTGAGCGTGAGCGCCTTTTTGGCCGCTTCCTTACGATCGCTAACGGCCAGCGCCTGATAGATGCGCATAGTCTCGTGGCGGATCGTGGAGACTGAAAAGCCTAATTCGGTGGCTAACTCGTGGTTGGTCTTGCCTTCGACCATCCCGCGCAGGATCAGGATCTGGCGCTGGCCCAGCTGAGCGTTGCCGGCGTCGCGACCATCTGCTGGCATGTTGGTTGAGCCCATCCCGATGCCAACTGGGTGGGTCAAAAAGGATAGGTACAAAGCCAGTGGAACAGAGATGTCATTAATGGCCTCTGCTGTCCGGTGCTTATCTGCATCACTGACAGGGTTGTGGAATTGAATTATCAAGTGGCCCTGAGCAACGCCGCGATCGCGAAGTTCATTTACATACGTTGTTGAATCTGTTGTCCACTTTGTTTTCAAAATTCCGACAATAATGCGAACATGATCGGAATCGACTGCGCGCCATTCGGCACTTGGAACATTGCGCTCACGCCATGTATCGGCATCTGGATAACCATATTGGCCGAGGACTGTCACTGAATCATCGTTGTTCACGCGGCCAAAACGAACGCCCAGCACTGCAAATTCAGCTAGGTACTCAGTTGCTAATGCGCGTGCGATTTCTTCGGTTGTTGGGTGGTAGCTAAGCCATTCAATGAATTTGCGAATTACTGTCATGAACATACCGCTTGTTCATTGAACTGTTCAATGCAAGAACACATTACGAGCCAACCTTCCTGCACAAAGGTTACGTACCGATCCCGCAGCTGTTCGGAGCGCGCGATCTTTTCATATAAGGATAGCCCCACACAAAAAAATCCGCCGGTATGCGACCCCACCTTCTTTGATTTTCAGAGAAGGTGGGCCGAGATGAATCTCCAGCTGAACTTCTAAGTCGAAAGGTTAGCGGGTGAATATGACCAATTACTAACCTTTTATGCTGAGTGACCAGTCAGGACAGGCCTAGTCAAGGGTGATCTTTAAACTTTAACTACGCCTAGCAGTGCTTTCGCGTTCGATTATCTGCGGCTGAAACACAACATGCTGATGCACGTGATCCACGTTTGTTTCAAACTCGGCGAGCAACTGACCACCCATGGTCCACCCCAATTGATACGGAGTCTGAGAAACAGTCGTAAGTGGGACAAGGGCGGATTCTGCGAACGAAACATTGTCATATCCCAACACCGAGATTTGGCCAGGCACTGGAATTCCAACTTTGTGGAAGTAATTCATGATTCCAAGTGCCAAAGCATCATTGCCGGCAAATATCGCATCAGGCAATGGGCCTCGCGCAATTATGTGCGGGGCAATGTTTTCACCCGACAAGAAATCTAGGGATGGCGAAGACATTGAATCGATTTCTACCGCAAACTGTTGTGCAGCTTGAGTAATGCCAACAAAGCGTTGATTTGATTGATGGTGGTGCTCGGGTCCTGATACCCACACAATTTTCTTGTGGCCAAGATTTGCTAAGTATTCAATGCCGATGTAACCACCACGCACTTGATCGATAGAGACAGAGCATTGCTGAGGCACTTCATCTGTTTGTGAAAGATAACTAACCCTGATGTTTTGATCTATAAACTTTTCAAGCACTTGGTTGTTTGGTCCCACTGGTGTGACAATAATTCCTCGGAAATTTGCATCGGCCATTGATGTCAGCAGTTGCAGCTCGATCGCTGAATCTTCACGTGAATAACCGATTAATACTCGGTAACCAGCTTTGGCTAATGAATCTTCAATGCCTTGTGCAAGTTCGTCATAAAATGGATTTTGTGCAAGAGGCAGGATAAGTCCCACAATTTTAGAGTTGGTGTTTGTCTGTTCATTTTTTCGATCTGGAATAAAGCCCAGCATGTCAATTGCATTTCGAACCTTAAGCCGTGTTTGTTCAGAAACATTTGTAGGACGATTAAGAACATTTGAAACTGTTCCGACCGAAACCTGCGCCTGCTTTGCCACATCCCTAAGGCTTGCCTTTTTGAACATGGCCCTAACATACTGCTAGAAACAAAGACTTATCCCTTAATCCTTTCCGTATTGATGCAGATTGAGTACAGTTTGGCATTATGGCGAAGAAGAATCCTGGTGATGCCGCGCGCACTGAGATCACAATTGATCAGGTAGCCAAAGCAGCCAAGGTAAGTGCAGCAACTGTCTCTCGCGTTCTCAACGGAACAGCCAGGGTTTCTGCAGAAAAGGAAGAAGCGGTTCGTAAAGCTGTTGCAAAGTACAACTTTACTCCTAATGCAACGGCCCGGCGCCTAGCTGGCGGTCGCAGCGGATTAATCGCCTTACTGATGGAAGAATCTAGTGAAGAGTTTTTCCTCAATCCTTTTTGGGGCCAGGTTGTGCAAGGGTTTTCAACTGCCATCACCGATGCTGGATTGCATCCACTGTTATTGATTAGACCGAAAAGCGGCACAGAAGATTCTCTTTTCTCTACATTACAAGCAGGGCAGATGGATGGATTAGCAATTTTTAGTTGGCATAGACCGTTAAAGAGTTTTGAAAAAATGTTAGACCCGAAGATGGCGGTTGTCTTTGGTGGTGATCTTGGCGGTTCAAAGAAGTATCCGTGCGTTGATGTCGATAATGTGAAAGGTGGTTATTTAGCGACCAAACACTTAATTGATTCGGGGTGCAAAAACATTGTGACGATCACCGGAGATCTGAAATTGCAATCTAGCCGTGATCGTTTAGATGGATATGAAAAAGCAATTACTGCTGCAGGAATGAAATTGAATGATCAACTAATTATTCATGGTGACTACACCCAATCAAAGGCTGAAGAATTAACTCGACAGTTACTTAAGAAAAAGCTTAAATTTGATGGAGTTTTTGCGGGTAATGATTTGTCGGCACTTGGTGCAATAAATGTTTTACTTCAAAACGGAGTCTCTGTTCCGGGTAAGGTCAAAGTTGTTGGTTTTGATGACTCACCTGTTGCCAGCAGAAACCAACCATCAATAACAACTATTAGACAACCCACGAGAGAATTAGGTGCACAAGTTGCACACAGTCTTTTAGCAATACTTGATGGCCAAGAGGTAGAAGATAAAATCTTGGATGTTAAGTTAGTAAAGCGCCAATCATCTGCTACTAAATAGCAGTATTGGTGGCAATAATTTCTTTGTACTTCTTAAAGCTCATTTTTGGAGTGCGTTCAAAAGTCTTATAGTCAACATGGACTATTCCAAATCGCTTTGCATACCCTTCGGCCCATTCAAAGTTATCAAGCAGAGACCAGGCAAAGTACCCCTTAACCGGTGCGCCTTGTGAAATTGCTTTCTGCAGAGATTCCAGGTGCGCTGTTAAGTATGCGGTGCGCTTAGTATCAATAATTTCGCCGTTGACCTTTACATCATCGTATGAAGAACCATTTTCGGTGATAACCAAGTACGGAATCTGTGGCCAATCCTTGTGGACGCGCTGTACTAAGTCTCCAAGCCCTTCGGGGGTAACAACCCAACCCATGGCGGTTAAATCACTAGCCAAATGTGCTGGCGCAGAGCCATCTACGCGCTGGGGGAATGGCATAAAGCCGCCTTCGATTGCTGGCTTATCTTCGGGGCGTGGTGAGCGGACAAAGCCATCACAGTAATAATTAATGCCTAGGAAATCAGGAGCAGCGATAAGTAATTGATCATCGCCTGACATCACAACGCGGCTAAGCATTTCGCCGTAGCAGTCAACTAGGTTTTGAGGATATTTTCCCGTTGATAGCGCGTCAATCCACCAACGGTTTAGGTTTGAATCATTCAAAGCTGTAAAATCAACGACATCTTGATCACTCGGTGATTCATTATGGATGTTGTTCATGTTTACAGTTAAGCCAACTGTGGCTTTTGGGCAAGCTTTCTTAATGGCACGCGTTGCTGCTGCGTGAGCTAGCGCTGTGTGGTGACTTGCTGCAACAGCTAAGTTGAAATCTTTTTTGCCCGGAGCATGTACTCCATTTGAATAACCAAGCCATGAAACACACCATGGTTCATTAATCGTTATCCAGGTAGAAATTCGATCGCCAAATGCTTCGGCACATGCAGTTGCATAATCTTCGAAGGCTTTAACAATATTGCGATTTGCCCAACCACCTTTATCTTCAAGTGCTTGCGGCAAGTCCCAGTGATACAGAGTAACCATTGGTTCGATACCAGCGGCAACAAGAGCGTTTATCAATCGGTTGTAGAAATCAAATCCGCGTTCTTCGCGCTTTGAATCACCATTAGGAAAAAGTCGTGGCCATGCAATCGAAAATCGATATGCACTAACGCCAAGATCTTTCATGATGGCAATATCTTCATCAAATCTGTTGTAGTGATCACATGCCTGATCACCAGTATCTCCATTTACAACCTTCCCGGGTGTCTTTGAAAATGTATCCCAAATGCTTGCTCCACGACCATCGACATCAAAAGCGCCTTCAATTTGATAGCTTGCTGTCGCCGTTCCCCAGGTAAAATCTTCTGGAAAGTGAGAACCCATGTTGTGGATATCCAATCTGTAAAGATCACAATTCAAAACCGCGGCGATTGATTAATTGTCATGGAAACGCTGCTGTAGTCTACTGAAAGCGGTTTCATAGGCAATACTGTAGCCTAGTTATATTCAAAGTATTAGGAGAAACCATGGTCAACGGGCCGGCACAATCACTGTTGTGGTCTGAAGAATTCGCAGATCACAACGGCGGAGAGTTGTCAGAGGACACGTGGAACTTTGATATCGGCGATGGTGCCACTGCCGGTTTGGTGGGCTGGGGCAATAATGAACTGGAGTACTACACAAAAGATTCAGTCAGTATCGATGGCAACCTCGTGATCACTGCTCAGAGAATCACCCCTGATTCGGGCTTGAACTGTTACTACGGGCCCGCACAATGGAAGAGCGGAAAGATTCACACAGCTCGCAAAATTGGATTCAAATATGGTCGACTGCAGATCGACGCCATAATGCCAAGTGGTGTAGGCGTGTGGCCAGCGCTGTGGTTACTGGGGGCTAATCTTCTAGATGGTGTTGCCTGGCCGCATTGTGGCGAGATTGATATTTTAGAAAACACTGGAGCTCACCCATATCAAGTTCAAGGAACAATCCATGGGGATGGCTACTTTGGTGAAAATGGATTAACAAAAATTATTCAATCCACAACAACCCTGTCTAGTAATTTTCATACTTATACAATCGAATGGACAGCTGATTGGATCAAATGGTTCTTTGACGATCTCTGTTATAACACTATAAATCGACGGGATGTTGAGTCACAAGGAAAACCATGGCCATTTAATCAAGAGTTTTATTTAATTATGAACCTTGCAATTGGTGGCTGGTTTGCAGGAGATGTTGACCCACAGTTAGACAGTGCACAACTGCAGGTGAAATCAATTAAGTACTACTCAGTTAATGGCATTGGCGAACTAATCCTGCACTAACGCTTTATTACTTCTCCAACACCATTTATCGTTGAGAATCTGATCCAATCAAAACTCATGCTAGCTTGCTTTAGGCCAGATTCTATGGGCCCGCCAAGGTTTCCGCCCATGGCTAGGTTCATCACTAGATAAAATTCGTGATCAAAGACCCAGTCCTTATCCTTCTTTTGCTGGCTTCCAAACAGGACGCCATCGACATACCAATCAATACTTTCTGGCAGCCAATCAACGGCATAGGTGTGATACTCATCGGCAAATCCCTTTGGCATATCAACTGTTGTGCCACGGCCGCCAAAACCACCTGATAAAAGCCCGTGCAAATATCCGTATGCAGTATTAGGTGCCTTGCCAACTAATTCAGTCACATCAATTTCACCACACCATGGCCACAAGCGGCTATCAATATCTGCGCCCAACATCCAAAATGCACCCCAAGTTCCAGCCCCTACTGGACCTTTGATTCGTGCTTCTATGCGCCCGTATTTAAATCCAAGTTTATCTTTTGTAATGTACTTGGCGCTAACCCATTCGCAAGGAGTTTTGTAATAACAGTTGTATTCGTTTGCACCAGTTGTGGTTGCATCAATTTGTAGCGCACCTGCTGAAGTGATCTTTGCTAATGATGGAATGTAGAACTGACGTTCTCTATTTCCCCAACCTCCACCGGCTGCAGCTTTACTTCCGTCCCCATTTTCAGATGTCCATATTGTGCTATCCGGAGCTGATCCTGCAGTTAGATTAAATTCATCCTGCCAGACCTGCACATAATTTCTCTTAATAACAGGGATCATAAATTCACTGGAATCGGCCTTGTTGTCTGCAAACCCTTTGGCACTAAATTTTGCACTCACAAAGACTCGAAAGCCTTCATCGATTCCAGCTGGTGTATAAGTCGAAGATTTTGCTCCATCGATTTCGACCGGACCTTTGTACCATTGGTATGTGACCTTGGCCGTTTTAGGTGAAAACACCCCTGGGCTAGTCACCAGTTTATTGCCGGCAGGATTTACCAGAGCGACTGTTGGTTTTACATTGACAATTACTTGGCCAATCTTGCCGACTACAGAAACGGAAGTCCCCATAGATCCAATCTCTTTGAACTGAATACTCTGATTTTTTTGTTTTACTGTTGCCTTGAAACTTAATTTGGTTCCACCAGCAACGGCTTTTCCATTGACAAACCACTGAAACGTGTTCTTTTGGGCGACCGACCACTTGGCTGGGATTGCAAGAAAATTCAAACTTGAATTATCTGCGTAGGTAATTTGGGGTGGAACAGTTGCACTAACGCCTTGAGCTTGGGTTCCGCCAAGTGTTATAGGAAGTAAAAAAATAAGAAATGCCAACAAAGTACGCAAAGACTTCATTGGCATTTCTTATTTTCCCTTACTTTGCTACAACTTTAGAGGTGTATGTCTTGCCGTCAATAATCACAGTCACAGTTTTGGCTCCAGCGTTCACCTTAACAGGAACAACCTGCGTTGCTGAAGAGATCTTGATAGTTGCCTTCTTGGCACCAGTTACAGCAACAGTTGCTGATTTCCCTGCAGCACCTGCGACGGAAACTGAAACAACAAAATCTTTTCCAGATTTTGCAACTGATGTAGAAATTCCGCGGTAGTAATGGAACTCCACGCCTTCTGCAGAGACAGGAGTTGCACCTGCAATTTCTGGAACAAGGGTTGCAACCGCCGAACTAGCCGCTGGCATCGCAGCTGTTGCTGATGCAGGTGCTGCATTTGGCTTTGTGTCGGCATTCTTCACTGTAAATGCTGCATATCCAAATGCATCTGTAGTTGCTGTAAGAATTGATTTGCCACCATTTACTTTCAAGGTAACAGCCTTGTTAGGAACAGCTGACTTTCCATCATCACCGATGACCTTGTAAACAACAACCAAATCTCCACCAACTGGTGCATAGGCCTGCTTCAGATTCTTGGCTGCATCGCTTGCAGAATTAGTTGCATCCAATTTTGGTGTGACTAATGTGATTGTTGGCTTATTTGCAGGTACAACAATCGGTGCTTTTGGTGTGAAGTAATGGAACTCTGAAATTACTGAGTGGTCAGCAGGCTCGCTGTTTACCTCTGGAAGCATCTGTGAATGTAGGCGATCAAGCTTATCGTCGCTAAAGATTGGCTTAGATGTGTACGACTCTGGTTCTGCTTCACCTGATGAAGGAAGATCCAAGTTCTTAACTGCAAAAGTCACATTTCCAAATGCATCAGTCAGGTGAATAACATTTGCCTGATCAAAAGGAGGGCGATCTATTCCCTTTGTCTTTACACCATCTACTTCAACGATTGATGCTGCTTCACTGTAACCCTTGTTGATGCGCAAGTTAACTTTGGTGAAAGCAAGTGGCTTTCCATTTTTATCTTTCACGTTATAGGTCAGGTTAATTGTTGATCCCACTGGTGCGAATGAGACCTGGAAAACCAGACCTGTGCCAAACCATCCCTTTGCAACCCATCCATCAGCCATTTGCTGATTGATCTTTGCATCCCATGTGTTTGTTACATCCAGAAATGGTGATTGCAGAGTAATGACTGCATCCTTTGGGCCACCAGTTGCAGCAGTTGCGCTGTAAAGAGCAACTGGCGAAATAGCTAGGACCATCGCAAGGATGACGCCAATATGTGTACGGAATTTAGACATGTATATGCCTTTCTTGCCTAGGGTGGATTGGGATTTAATCATTAACCTTTTATAGCTCCGTCCATAACACCGCTTACCAATCGGCGACCGACGAAGATAAAGAGAATAAGAAGAGGAGCAGTTGCTAAGAAAGCACCACCCATTTGTAATGAGTAATCAAGCCCATAGAGCGGCTTCAATTGTGTAAGCGCGACCTGCAATGTAAAGCGCTCGGGTGATTGCAGGACAATGGTTGGCCACAAGTAATCATTCCAGGAAGCAAGGAAAGCAAAGAGCCCAAGTACAAATGAACTTTGTCGAATACTGGGTAGAACAACGCTCCAAAAGACTCGAGGGACTGATGCTCCATCAATAGTGGCCGCTTCAAGGATCTCATTTGGTACTTGCGCATCAATGATCTGGCGCATCCAAAAGACACCAAAAGCGGTAACAAGGGCTGGAACTATAAGTGCATACAAAGTATTCACCAGATGCAGCTTATTAGCCATGATGAACAACGGAACGATTCCAAGCTGACTTGGAAGCATCATGGTTGCGATAACAAAAAGAATTGAGAACTGACGACCCTTGAAGTGCAACTTCGCAAAGGCAAAACCGGCAATGGCTGAAAAAATAACCTGTGCCACTGCAACAGCAATTCCTACAATAAAGGTATTGATCAAAGCCTGTGAGAAGTAGACGCCTTCGGCATTTAATACCTTGTTGGCAACCTCTAAGAAACGTGGGCCTGGAACAAGTGATGGTGGAGATTTAGAGATTTCAGCATCTGTGTTCGATGAAACGATAAACATCCAGTAAAAAGGAAAGATTGATAGAAAAGTGATCAAGCCCAGCATTAAGTAATGCAGCTTTGAAGTCTTTTGCCACTTCGGAATAGTGCGCTTCATCGGCTGCCCTCGCCTGCAAGTTTGCGGGTTATCACAAAGTTAATTGCCGAAATAATCAAGACGATGATTGTTATCGCAATTCCAATTGCCGCTGCATACCCATACTTATTGTTAAGGAATGCTTGGTTGTACAAGAACAATGTCAAGGTCAAGAACTGCTTGGTTGATCCACCTTCAGCATTTAACTGTTGAGGCTCAGCAAATACCTGCAAGCCGCCAATTGTGCCAACTATCAAAACAAATGTGATGGTGTTCTTTAGTGATGGAAGAGTGACATACTTAAACTGCTGCCACTTTGTTGCACCATCAACTGATGCAGACTCGTACAACTCATCTGGGATTGCTAGCATCGAGGCCAAGAAAATTAGAGTGTTGTAGCCAACCCAACGCCAAGTAATCATTGTTGCAATCTGAACGTGGCTAGGTATAACGCCTTCGATAAAGTCGATGTTATCGACCCCAGGAATCAAACTGAGAATGCCATTAATTAAGCCGTAATCACGGCCAAATAATTGTTGGAAAACGATTGTGATGGCAATGATCGAAGTGATGTTTGGAACCAAGAGAATCGTGCGCCAAAAGGACTTACCCTTTAATCGCTTGTTACGCAGAATCGCCGCCAAGCTAATTGCAATAAACATCTGCGGGAAGGTTGATAAAGCCCAGATGCTAAAAGTATTTCTAAGGGCTATCCAAAAATCTGAATCTTGAAATAAGAAAACAAAGTTATTAATACCGTTGAATTCAGATTCTCCCAGTGGATCCCATTTAAAAAACGCGATATAGATTGAATAAATAACTGGGGCGACGCCAAAAACCAAGAAGATTAAAAAGAATGGAGCGATTGCGGGATATCCCCAGCGACCATCCATAGATGCAATTCCTGGAATAGGTTTTTTCTCTTTTGCACTTTTTTTCTTCCAGGGAGTAAGAGGCGCTTTTTCGCGCCCCTTACCCTCCTTAAACAATGTCATCAGAGAAACTCGTTAATTCTTAAAGAGTTTATCGATGTCTGAAAGTACAAGTGCATACGACTTTGCGGATGTCATCTTCTTCGATGCAACTCGACCAAGCCCTGCCCCGAATGTCGAATCAATCTTGCGCTGTAGTTCGCCTTCAAAGATTGGCTTCAACTTCAAAACACCCTTTGTATAGATAGCTCCAACTGGTGCGTTACTGAAGAACTCATCTTTGTAATCAAGCAAAGCCGCATCATCGTAAAGAACTGAGGCTGAAGGAAATAGGCCATAGGTCTTGAAAACCTTTAGCTGTTGTTCTGGTGCTAAGTACCAAGTTAAGAAGTCATAAGCAGCTTGCTTGTTCTTTGAGTAAGCAGGAATTCCAAGCTCTGTTCCCCCTTGGTTTCCACCACCAACTGGAAGATCTGCAATGTCCCACTTGCCCTTTGTATCTGGTGCTTGCTTCTTGATGTAATCAAGCATCCAGGCTGGTGCCAAGATAGTTGCCATTGCACCTTTATTCATGCCGATATTCCAGTCAGATGTGAACTGACCTAAGCGTGCACCGATACCTGATTCAAGTGCCTTTACTGTTGTATCCCAAGCTTTTTTGATCTGAGGATTTGTCTTGTAAATGAGCTTTCCTGCATCAGTTCCATCTGGCTGGTAGTACTTAACGGTTCCTTGATTCATCACTGCTGCATAAATTGAACCAGCATCATCAATGAAACCCTTGCCTGATTTCTTTTCTGCAGGAGTTAACTTTGCAACATACTTTTTTCCAGTTGCAATGAATGCATCCCACGTCGGCCACAATTTTCCAACAGCTACGCGATCAGTTGGAAGGCCTGCTTTTTTAAACAAATCTGAACGGTACGCAACTTGCAATCCGCCGACATCTGTTGGAATACCAATAACACTGTCATTGAATGCAACGCCTTGTTCCCAACGCCATGGAAGGTAATTCTTTTTAATGTCATTTGCCGACAGACCTGCTGCTACACCTGCATCAGCATTAGTGCTTGAAGTTTTCATCTGTCGCAAATCTTGGAAACAGTTTGGACGGTTTCCTGTGCGCCAGTAACCTGAGTACGGAACTTCAAAGGCAATGATGTCTGCTGGCCCACCTGTTTGACAGGAAAGAATTGTCTTCTGGTGCAGCGGGTCAACATCGTTCTTAATCGGAATGATCTTAATTTCAGGGTGGAGCTTTTGGTATTCACGTTGTAGACCAGGCTGAATAACTTCGCCAAAGGTCCAAATAGTTAAAGTGATCTGCTCGGCTGCTTTTGCTGGCGCTGTTAATACTCCCGCTGAAACGGCCAACGCAACGATTGCCCCAAGAAATGCATTTTTGGTGGTCAACTTATTCATGTGTGAAACCTTCCCTTTAACAGACCTGACATCCGGCAAGCCGTCGGTGAAACCCTGAAGCTCTCAGGAAAACTCACGCCCTTGGGGGTTTCCTTGAAAGCGGTTTCAAGGTACGCTATTTAAGCCTTTAATGCTATTTGGCGCAAGGGATTTTGGGTTAAAATTTGATAACGAGAGGGGAGCCGGTAGTGGTCATTAGAAAAGGGATTCTGGCACCAGCCAGTATTTTTATCGCGCTCTCGATCGCCCTTACCTTGATGGTCAACCCGGTCGCAGATGCAGCATCAAAGAAAACACTGAAGCTTTTATGGTCAGATGAGTTCAACGGCAAAAAGGGATCGCTGCCATCCTCAAAAACCTGGAGCCGTGAGATTGGCGGAGGTGGCTGGGGAAATTCTGAACGCCAGTACTACACCGACAAAGCTGCCAATGCATCAATGGATGGAGCCGGCCGGTTAGTTATCACTGCTAATAGAATTTCAAATGAATACTCTGAACAAATAGGTGAAGTCCCGGGTACTGAAGACATCCTTAACCGTTGCTCAGAATGCCAATTCACAAGTGCTCGAATGAAGACAGCACGCAACGTTGGATTTATGTATGGGCGCATGGAAGCCCGAATCAAAATGCCAGTAGGCATTGGCACCTGGCCAGCTTTTTGGATGTTGGGTGGAGATTTACTAGATGGTGTTCCATGGCCCGAGTGCGGCGAAATCGACATTATGGAGTTTCGTGGTGACATCCCTGATCAGACAACCTCTGCAATTCACGGGCCAACTACCCCACAAGGTTCAGGCTTGGGTGCGCGGTTTGTTAGTGGTCCGCCATTGTCCGATGGCTACCATACCTATGCCATTGAATGGAAAAAGAACTCGCTGACTTTCATTGTCGATGGCAGGACAACCGGGACCTACTCTTCAGCAGATACTGGCTCTAGAGGTTGGGTATATAACCAAAAGTTCTTTTTGATCTTGAATTTAGCCGTGGGCGGCACTTATGCTGGTGAATACATCGATCCAATGCTCAATCAAGCGCAATTGCATGTTGATTACATACGTTTTTATTCGGTAAATGGAGTTGGAAAAGTATTTAAAGGTTAATCCAATAGGCAAAGGAGCAGGGAATGAAACACATACCAATCACACGCAAGTTAGTAAGTGGGGTTGCAACCCTTGCGCTCCTACTTACAGGAGGATTGATCGGGCAGAGCACCTCCCAGGCTGCTGGTCTACCAACAATCCGCTATGTCTCACCTGACTTTAATTCAGCAAACGAAACCTTTGCATCAGATGGACTTGGCCAGTACTACGCAGCAGGAGGCCGCAGCTTCTTCAAGTACGTAGGTGCTGGATCAACAATCACTATTACTTACATCGTTACCAGCGATGGAGCCGCCCCAGCAGCTGATAAGGCTGTTTCATTTATGGTTAATGCTCCATACAGCGGATCAAAGGCAACCTGGGAAGTAGACGGGAAAGCGGTCGGTGCCTCAAGTGATTCTGCAACTGGCTACGGTTTAATGGTTGCAGGAAAGACTGATGCTGCAGGAAAAGTTTCCTTCACAATCAAGAACACCAACACTGCAGATTCTGCAATGGCGATCCCAGCCTCAGAGACTCAAGCTCGTGCAACTACAGGTCGTGTCTATGGAAACATGAAGTTGGTTATTGATGGATTATCTGACATGCAGCAAGTAATGGACCTTTTGACTTTTGATATTACAAAGGCACCAGCAGCAACTATCCCTGCTGCGACTCCAACACCTACTGCCACACCTACTGCCACACCTACTGCCACACCAACGGCGACAGCTACACCTACTGCCACACCAACCCCAACCCCAACTGTCACAGCACCTGCTGCATTGCCATCAATGCGTCTAGTCTCTCCGGCATTTGGTCCATCAAACAGTGTTGATACAACTGGTGATATTGCACAGTATTACTCTGCAAAAACCCGTGCCTTCTATACATATATTGCTGCGGGAACAACGCTTTCATTAAAGTACTTGGTGACAAAGGATGGAACAACGCCTTTGGCTAATACTGAAGTGACTCTGCAAGTTAATGCCCCGTATAGCAATTCCAAGGCAACTTGGTTGTCAGGAAGCACAAAAATTGGTATTCCTGCATCTGAGTCAGCTTCTGGTTATGACTTAAAGGGAACAACAAACGCAGCAGGTGAGGTTACCTTCAACCTCAAAAACACCAACACCACGGGAACAGAAGCTGTACCCGCTTCACCTAATGCCATTGCTCCCAAGGTTCGACTTTACTCAACCTTGAAAGCGGTAATTCCTGGTTACGGTGATAAGGATGCTGATGTAGATCTAGTTACCTTTGATATCTACGCAGCACCTAAAGCTCCAACTAAAGCAACCACAATTACATGTGTCAAAGGAAAGACAACCAAGAAGGTAACTGCGGTAAATCCAAAGTGTCCTGCTGGATATAAGAAGAAGTAAGAAAACCCTCAAAGGAACTCCCGGTGCCTGTTAAAGGTGCCGGGAGTTTTTACTTTGTAAAGACCTGTCCCTGTCCATTTAGTTGATAACTACGAACCCAATCAATACTCATGGTAGATTTTTGTAAATTATCCCAAGAGCCACTAAACCCCGCATTAACAGCATTGTTTAGAATCAAGAAAAACTTATCGTTAAAGGACCAATGTCCGCTAAGTGTTTGTGAGGTTGTTGTCGAAATCCACTTATTGTCGACGTAAAAGGAAACTGAATTCGGCAGCCAAGCAACAGCATATGTGTGATAACCAGCGCTGACATCAACACCAAGATTTAGAGCCGCAACTGTGTAGCGATGATTACTGCAGCAATTGTTTGGCGCATAGTAAGTTGAGTAGTTGATCGCAGCTGTTGTCACGTTTGGGTCATTTCCGCGGATTTCGGTAATATCCATTTCACCAGTAGTCGGCCAACCCACTTGATTTATATTGTCACCCAACATCCAAAAAGCAGGGTGATTACCGCTACCAGCAGGCATTTTAACACGCGCTTCGATAAATCCGTATTGGAACGAGACTTTGCCGTGAGTATCAAAACGTCCACTTACAAAATTACAACTATTACTAAGACATGGGCCTGCATCTAGCGGTAGAGGCCACGTTGCTCTTGTTGTTGAAATAACAGCAGCTCCATCATCGGAGCCATCTAACTTTATTGCTGATGGAGCGTAGTAATTGGTCTCAGTACCAAAACATGCTCCACCGCCCATCTCCGTTGGAACACGGTGGCAGTTTCTTGCACTCCAGTTTTGTGAATTTATCGTTGCATCTTTACTGCCCTTAAAATCATCTCCCCATAAGAGATTTCCTATTGTTAAGCCTTGGATTTTTGGTCTTTCCGCCTCTGCTTTTGCAGCTTTTGCTTCCGCCTCGAGACGAGCCTTTAACTCTGCTGCTGCAATTTCTGCATCACGTTTTGCTTTTAATTCAGCCGCCTCTTTTGCAAGTTGTTCAGCTACGGCCCGTTCTGTTGCCTCTTTTTGCTGTGCGATCTCTAGCCAACTTGGACCCACAAGTGG
>Ga0209135_1000416_pt1 | contig 15348 bp, 12 predicted proteins | sample LauGreSBDMM110SD_4_FD_187570 | JGI IMG/M metagenome (GOLD analysis project Ga0209135, IMG submission 187570) | Freshwater lake microbial communities from Lake Michigan, USA - Su13.BD.MM110.SD (SPAdes) (version 3) | ecosystem: Environmental > Aquatic > Freshwater > Lake | place: Lake Michigan... | reverse complement strand
TGAGGTTCTCTTTGCTAACGCTCCTGAACTAATTCAGGCAGGTGCTGTTGAAACATATCCAGCAGCCACACAGGATTTATCTTTGGTTCTTGATCTAGAGATTCCTGCAGGAAAGGTTTTGGAAGTGCTTTCTCAAGCAGCAGGGGAACTCTTAGAAGAAATTACTTTGGTTGATGACTACCGTGGAGCAAATCTTGAAGAGGGAAAGAAGTCACTCACTTTCTCTCTGAGATTTAGAGCGAGCGATAGAACCTTGACCCAGTTAGAGGCAAGCCAAGCTAGAGACAATGCCGTCTCAGCAGCTAATGCCAAATTCGGCGCAACAATTAGAGCCTAAAGATTCTCTAAGGAGAACTCATGAAAATTAGGGCTGCGATAGCAGGAGCAAGTGGCTACGTTGGTGGCGAACTGGCAAGACTGTTGGCTAATCACCCAAACATCGAACTTGTTACTGTGACAGGTAACTCAAGTGTTGGAGAAACACTAGGTTCTTTGAATCCTGAGTTGAACAAGTATTCAGAATTAGTTTTTATTGAAAACAATCAAGAGAATCTTTTGGGACATGATGTTGTCTTCCTTGCTCTTCCACACACCAAGTCAGCTGAAGTTGCAACCTGGTTAGAAGAAGATGTTTTGGTTCTAGATTGCGGAGCTGATTTCAGACTTGAGTCAGCAGAAGAATTTGAGAAGTTCTACAAGAGCCCACACGCTGGCACTTGGACCTATGGCATGCCTGAATTACTGATCGAAGGAAACTCAAAACAGAGAGAAAAACTTTCAGGTCACAAGAGAATTGCCGTTCCTGGATGCAACGCAACCGCGATTACCTTGGCTTTAGCTCCACTACTTCGAGATGGGTTAGTTGATCCAACCGACTTGGTCTCAACACTTTCTGTTGGAACAAGCGGAGCTGGGCGAAATGCAGAAGTTAACCAAGAACCAGTGTTGGCATCAGCCTTTGCTTATCAAGTTGGCGGTATTCATCGCCACATTCCGGAGGTTCAACAGAATCTTCAGAAGTCTGCTAAGGGTGAGGTTTCGCTTACCTTCACTCCAGTTCTAGTTCCAATGTTTAGGGGCATCCTGGCTGTCAACACAGCAAAACTCTTACCCGGTGTAGATGAGACTGCGATTAGAAATGCATTCACTTCTGCTTATGGAACAGAGAGCTTCATAGAGATTTTGCCGTCAGGTACATTCCCGAACACAGCTGATGTTGAGTTCACAAATAAGGTTCAAATCGGAATTGCCACTGATGAAGCATCAGGTCGAGTAGTTGTCGTTAGTGCCATAGATAATTTGGTAAAGGGCACCGCAGGTGCAGCTATACAGAGCATGAACATCGCCCTTGGATTTTCTGAGGGAACTGGACTTACAGAGGGGGAGGCATAGTGCTAAAGGTAGATGCCACCAACCTGGATTTAGCTCGCATTAAAGCTAAGACTCTAAGTGAGTCTGCTCCATGGATTAGAAAGTTCCAAGGCAAAGTATTTGTCTTGAAGTTTGGCGGTAACGCCATGGTCGATGAGCAGCTGCAGAAGGCTTTCGCGGAGGATGTCGCATTCCTAAATTTGGTTGGCATCAAAGCAGTAGTGGTGCACGGCGGTGGTCCACAGATCACTTCTCGTTTAGCAGATCTTGGTTTGAAGAGTGAATTCGTGGATGGCCTCAGAGTTACCTCATCTGAAGCTATCTCTGTTATTCGTGATGTCCTGATGGATGAGATCAGCACACCGTTGGCAAACATGATTGAAGTATCTGGGGCTAAGGCAGCGGTCTTCAATGGTGAAACGGAAGGTTTGTTCACAGCATCAATCACAAGAGCTGACTTAGGTTTGGTAGGAGAAGTAGTTGAAGTAAATGCTTCAGTTATTGCCCAATCACTTGAGGCCAATCTAATTCCAGTTATCTCAACTGTTGCTCCAGATAGCAGTGGCCAGTTGGTCAATGTAAATGCTGACTTGGCTGCTTCATCTTTAGCGGCTGCATTAGGTGCTGAAAAGCTAGTAGTGCTAACTGATGTTCCAGGTTTGTATAGCGATTGGCCTAACCGAGATTCTTTGGTTAGTGAACTAACAGCATCAGAACTAGAAGAGATTCTGCCTGATCTTGAATCAGGAATGATTCCCAAGATGCAGGCTTGCTTGAATGCTGTTCGGGCAGGAGTTTCAAGAGCTCACATCATTGATGGTCGAGTGCCACACAGTGTTTTGCTCGAAGTTTTCACACCTTCAGGAATTGGCACCTTGGTGTTGCCTTAGGAAGAGGAAGATCAAATAATGACTAGACACTTTTTGCGAGATGATGACATCTCTCCTGCAGAGCAGGCGGAGATTCTTCAGCTAGCTCTTGAACTCAAAACAAAACCTTACTCTCGTAAGGTCTTCCAAGGTCCAAAAACGGTGGCTGTGATTTTTGATAAGACCTCAACTAGAACCAGAGTCTCGTTCGCAGTTGGCATTAGTGACCTCGGTGGTGTGCCACTAATCATCGATGCTCAAGGTAGCCAGATGGGTGCTAAGGAATCGGTTGCTGACACAGCGAGAGTATTAGATAGACAGGTAGCTCAGATTGTTTGGCGGACCTATGCACAATCCGGTTTAGACGAGATGGCTCAGAACTCTAAGGTTCCAGTCATTAACGCGTTGAGTGATGAGTTTCACCCTTGCCAGCTGCTTGCAGATCTTCTAACCGTTCAAGAGCACAAAGGAAAACTTGCTGGCTTGAAACTTGTCTACATCGGTGATGGCAACAACATGGCTAACTCTTATCTAATTGCTGGAGCGATGGCTGGAATGCATGTCGTTGCAGTTACGCCAGAGAAGTATGCACCAGCTGCTGCAGTAGTTGCTAGAGCGAGGGAGATTGCAGTTGGCACCGGCGGCTCTGTTTCTGTATCTCATGTCCCTGCAGAAGCAGTAGTTGATGCTGATGTTTTGGCAACCGATACCTGGGTATCTATGGGGCAAGAAGCAGAGAAGGCCCAGAAGCTCAAAGACTTCGCTGGGTTCACCCTTGACTCTGATCTTTTGAACGCAGCAAAGGCAGATGCAATTGTGTTGCACTGTCTTCCTGCTTACAGAGGGTACGAAATTAGTGCTGAAGTATTGGATGGAAAACAAGCTGTGATCTGGGATGAGGCGGAGAACCGTCTTCATGCACAGAAAGCCCTAATGGTTTGGCTAGATGAACGTGCCAAGTAAAATCAAACTAATCCCGATGACGACTGTCATCGAGAGCATTTAAGGAGTAATGATGTCAGAACGCGTAGTGCTTGCCTATTCAGGTGGGTTGGATACTTCCGTTGGAATTGGCTGGCTGAAAGAGGCCACTGGCAAAGAAGTCGTTGCTCTAGCTATCGATGTTGGCCAGGGTGGCGAGGACATGGATGCTATTCGTCAGCGTGCTCTGGACTGTGGAGCTGTTGAAGCTATCGTTATTGATGCTAAGTCTGAATTTGCCGATGACTACCTAATGCCTGCTTTGAAGGCTAATGCTCTATATCAGAAGCGGTACCCATTGGTATCGGCTTTATCCAGACCTTTGATTGGTAAGCACCTAGCTAGCGTTGCTAGAAAACTAGGAGCTGACAGTGTGGCTCACGGTTGCACTGGTAAAGGTAATGACCAGGTTCGCTTTGAAGCAGCAGTGGCAGCTATTGCTCCTGAATTGAAATCAATTGCTCCTATTCGTGATCTTGCTCTAACTAGAGATAAGGCAATTGAGTTTGCTGAGAAGAACAATCTTCCGATTGCTCAGAATAAGAAGTCTCCTTACTCAGTTGACCAGAACGTTTGGGGTAGAGCTGTTGAAACAGGTTTCCTCGAAGACCCTTGGAACGCTCCTATTGAAGATCTTTATTCATACACTCAAGACCCAGATGTTTTTAGAGAAGCAACTGAAGTAACAATCAGTTTTGAATCAGGTATTCCTGTTGCAATTGATGGTGTTCGCTACTCAGCTATCGATTTGGTTCAGAAGATGAATGATATAGCTGGAGCTCACGGTGTTGGTCGCATTGACATTGTTGAAGACAGACTGGTCGGCATCAAGAGTCGTGAAATCTATGAGTCACCTGCTGGTATTGCATTGATTGCAGCCCACGAAGAACTAGAAAACCTAACTCTTGAGCGTGATGTGAACAGATTCAAGCGTGGCATTGAAGCACGTTGGGCGGACTTGGTTTATGAAGGACTTTGGTTCTCAGGACTAAAGAGGTCATTGGATGTTTTCATTGATCACACTCAAGAGCATGTGACAGGAGATGTTCGCCTGAAGATGCAGGGTGGCCGAGCAGTTGTTACTGGACGCAAATCTGATGAGTCTTTGTATGACTTCAGCTTGGCAACCTATGACACAGGCGATACTTTTGACCAGTCTTTGGCAAAGGGCTTTATTGAGCTATGGGCATTGCCTAGCAAGATTGCGGCAAGAAGAGATGCGAATAGGAACAAGAAGTAGTCATGTCTGATTCATCTTCACTATGGGGCGGTAGATTCTCTGGAACTACCAATGATGCTGTTGCTGCTCTGAGCAGATCTATTCATTTTGATTGGCGACTAGCTCCTTATGACATCAAGGGCACCAGAGCACACCTTTTAGCTCTTCGAGCAGCTGGCTACCTAGCTGAAGCAGAGCTAGTGAAACTAGATAAAGCTCTAGCTGAACTAGATAAGAGAGTTACCTCAGGAATGTTCGTAGCTAAAGCTACAGATGAGGATGTGCACAGTGCTTTAGAGCGTGGCCTAATTGAAATGGTTGGACCAGAACTTGGTGGAAAGGTCAGAGCTGGAAGATCTAGAAACGACCAGATCGCGACTCTGATCCGCATCTACCTTCTTGATCAGGCTGCATTGATCAGAACTGAGATTCTTCAGTTGATTGATGTGCTCACAACTTTGGCTCAGGAGCACCTGAGTGAACCGATGCCTGGGCGCACACACTTCCAGCACGCACAGCCGGTATTGCTATCCCACCACCTCCTAGCCCACGTATGGCCTCTAGTTAGAGACCTAGAGCGTTTGGCTCAGTGGCGAGAGAGAGCATCATTCTCTCCTTATGGAGCAGGGGCATTAGCAGGAACTTCTTTAGAGCTTGACCCAAACATCGTCTCTGAAGCGCTTGGTCTTACCGCACCGATGGCTAACTCGATGGATGCGACTTCGTCTAGAGATGTTGTTGCTGAGTTTGCATTTATTGGAACGTTGATCTCGATTAACCTTTCTCGCTTTGCTGAAGAAATAATCATTTGGGCTAGTGCTGAGTTCAACTATGTGAAGCTTGCTGATGCATTCTCAACTGGATCATCGATCATGCCGCAGAAAAAGAATCCAGACGTTGCCGAACTAACAAGAGGTAAAGCCGGCCGTATCATCGGTGACCTAACTGGCTTATTATCTACTCTTAAGGCTTTGCCACTTTCATACAACAGAGATCTTCAAGAAGACAAAGAACCTGTCTTTGACATTGCCGATAGTTTGCTGTTGATTCTTCCTGCCTTCACAGGAATGGTTGCAACCATGGAGTTCAACACTGCTCGCATGGAAGAGCTCTCGTCAGCTGGTTACTCTCTGGCAACAGACGTTGCTGAGTGGTTAGTGAAGCAGAGGGTTCCATTCAAAGAGGCTCATGAAATCACAGGAAAGCTTGTGGCATTTGCTGAAAGTAATGAACTGGAATTGAGTGAAGTCTCTGACGTTGAGTTCGCAGCAATCAGCAAACACCTAACTCCGGAAGTCAGGGAAGTGTTGAATGTCGCGGGTTCTATTCGTTCTAGAAGCGGCACGGGTGGAACTGCAGTGCCTAGAGTCCTAGATCAGATCAGTGCATTGCGTAAAATGGTGCCTAGCGAAAACAGATAGGTTTTACTAATGGCCACAAGCGATGCACTTGCAAATCAGAGCAATGACTCTGGCTTCTCCGATGTTTGGGAAGAGCTGAAGTGGCGCGGCCTAGTTGCTATTTCAACTGATGAAGCTGAACTTCAAAGTGCTCTGAAATCATCATCACTTACTTTCTACTGTGGTTTTGATCCAACCGCCCCAAGCCTGCACCTAGGAAACCTGGTTCAGCTTCTGGTCATGAGAAGACTTCAACTTGCAGGTCACAACCCTCTCGTGCTTATTGGTGGGGCAACCGGTCTAATTGGAGACCCTAAGCCAACTGCTGAGCGAACCTTGAACACCAAAGAGACAGTTGCCGAATGGGTTGAGAAAATCGGTAGCCAAGCCGAACGATTCTTATCCTTTGAAGGCTCTAATGGTGCAAAGCTAGTCAACAACCTTGATTGGACAGAGCCTCTTAGTTCAATTGATTTCCTTAGAGACATTGGAAAGCACTTCCGAGTTGGCAAGATGTTGAGCAAAGATGCCGTTTCTGCTCGTTTGAACTCAGATGCGGGTATTTCATTCACAGAATTTTCTTATCAAATCCTCCAGGGCATGGATTTCCTAGAGCTTTACCGCAGAAACAACTGTGTTCTGCAGGTTGGTGGCAGTGACCAGTGGGGAAATCTAACCAGCGGAACAGACCTGATCCACAAGGTAGAGGGGAAGAGTGCCTTTATTCTGGCAACTCCTCTAATTACCGATTCTGAAGGAAAGAAGTTCGGTAAATCCGAGGGAAATGCAATCTGGTTAGACACAGATCTAACTTCTCCTTACGCTTTTTACCAATTCTGGCTAAACGTTGAGGATTCCAACACCATCAATCTTCTAAAAGTCTTTACATTCTTGAGTAAAGCCGAAATCGATGATCTTGAGGCCCAGCTGGTTTCAGAACCGCACCTGAGAGCTGCCCAAAAGAAGCTTGCCTACGAAGTAACTTCACTGGTTCACTCAGTTGTAGCTACCGATGCGGCAATTGCAGCATCCCAGGCTCTATTTGGACTGGGGGAGTTAGACCAGTTAGATAAGGGCACTCTAAAGGCGGCACTTTCCGCTCTTCCAAACACCACAGCCCAGTTAGGCGCTGGGGTAGCCGATCTTTTAGTTGAGACAGGCCTTGTTGCCAGCCTGAGTGCTGGTCGTAGAGCTATTGCAGAGGGTGGGGTCTACCTCAATAACTTCAGAATTGATGATGAAAAAGCTACCTTGGATAAGGCGCTTATGGGGGAATACGCTGTGCTTCGCCGCGGAAAAAAGACTTTGGCTGGAATCTTTATTCAAAAGTAACAATATTCTTTAGCCTCGATTTGACTTGATTGTTATTGAGGCGTAATCTTTTACCTGTTGCCCACAGTTTGAGAAATCTATTTTATGGATCTCGGCTCAAGTGCAACCAATCAGCTCCCAAAAAACCCAGTAAATTGGCGACTTTGGGACAGATTGAACTTCCACTTTGAGTATCTAGAATTTTCTAGATTTAATGCGTATGTCTATTTGACTTATGCTCAAAAAGTGGTAAGTTAGTGAAGTTGCTCTGCGTGGGCCCCTAACCGGAATCCGCAGATGCATCCGATCCTTGAGAACTCAACAGCGTGCACAATGTCGATGCCAAGAACCTGGCTTCAATAAGGCTTGCCTTTTTGAATGTTCAGTAGTAATTGGATTAGACAGATTGTCAGACAATCTGACTAGTCAGATCAAATTGATGCCCCCATTTTCCGGGGGTTTCGTAAAACTTGGGCCAAAGCTTGCTTTGGTCCTAAAAAACTTTTACGGAGAGTTTGATCCTGGCTCAGGATGAACGCTGGCGGCGTGCTTAACACATGCAAGTCGAACGATGAAGCTGGAGCTTGCTCCGGTGGATTAGTGGCGAACGGGTGAGTAACACGTGAGCAATCTGCCCTTGACTCTGGGATAACTGCGGGAAACTGTAGCTAATACCGGATACGACGCCTTGGGGCATCCCACGGGCGTGGAAAGAATTTCGGTCAAGGATGAGCTCGCGGCCTATCAGCTAGTTGGTGAGGTAATGGCTCACCAAGGCGACGACGGGTAGCCGGCCTGAGAGGGTGACCGGCCACACTGGGACTGAGACACGGCCCAGACTCCTACGGGAGGCAGCAGTGGGGAATATTGCGCAATGGGCGAAAGCCTGACGCAGCAACGCCGCGTGAGGGATGAAGGCCTTCGGGTTGTAAACCTCTTTTAGCAGGGAAGAAGCGAAAGTGACGGTACCTGCAGAAAAAGCACCGGCTAACTACGTGCCAGCAGCCGCGGTAATACGTAGGGTGCAAGCGTTATCCGGAATTATTGGGCGTAAAGAGCTCGTAGGCGGTTTGTCGCGTCTGCTGTGAAAATCTGAGGCTCAACCTCGGACTTGCAGTGGGTACGGGCAGACTAGAGTGCGGTAGGGGAGAAGGGAATTCCTGGTGTAGCGGTGGAATGCGCAGATATCAGGAGGAACACCAATGGCGAAGGCACTTCTCTGGGCCGCTACTGACGCTGAGGAGCGAAAGCGTGGGGAGCGAACAGGATTAGATACCCTGGTAGTCCACGCCGTAAACGTTGGGCGCTAGATGTGGGTCACATTCCACGTGATCCGTGTCGCAGCTAACGCATTAAGCGCCCCGCCTGGGGAGTACGGCCGCAAGGCTAAAACTCAAAGGAATTGACGGGGGCCCGCACAAGCGGCGGAGCATGCGGATTAATTCGATGCAACGCGAAGAACCTTACCAAGGCTTGACATATACAGGAAAACTGCAGAAATGTAGTCCCCCGCAAGGGTCTGTATACAGGTGGTGCATGGTTGTCGTCAGCTCGTGTCGTGAGATGTTGGGTTAAGTCCCGCAACGAGCGCAACCCTCGTCCTATGTTGCCAGCACGTTATGGTGGGAACTCATGGGAGACTGCCGGGGTCAACTCGGAGGAAGGTGGGGATGACGTCAAATCATCATGCCCCTTATGTCTTGGGCTTCACGCATGCTACAATGGCCGGTACAAAGGGCTGCAATACCGCAAGGTGGAGCGAATCCCAAAAAGCCGGTCTCAGTTCGGATTGAGGTCTGCAACTCGACCTCATGAAGTCGGAGTCGCTAGTAATCGCAGATCAGCAACGCTGCGGTGAATACGTTCCCGGGCCTTGTACACACCGCCCGTCAAGTCACGAAAGTCGGTAACACCCGAAGCCGGTGGCCTAACCGTAAGGAAGGAGCCGTCGAAGGTGGGATTGGTGATTGGGACTAAGTCGTAACAAGGTAGCCGTACCGGAAGGTGCGGCTGGATCACCTCCTTTCTAAGGAGCATCTCGGAGAGCTTCGGCTCTCCATAGAGATACCGGTATCAAGACGAATGTTCTTGGCCGGTTAGCTCAAGGGTGGAACATCACATTGTAAGCAGCCATAAACTTTGATTTCAGTACGGTCGCAAGACCAGGAACGAATCCAAACTAAAACTACTTTTGCACGCTGTTGGGTCCTGAGGGATCGGCGCAAGCCAACTCTCATGGACGAATAAACACTTCGGTGTTTAATCGGACAGGACCATACAAGCTCTCTTCCTAAGTGAAGGAGTCTCTGGAATGGTACCGACCGTATTTTGAGAACTACATAGTGGACGCGAGCATCTTATTTAAGCAATTAAATAAATTTATAAAAAAGATCTACTCATTTGAGTAGATCACTTTGTGTTCAAGTTCTTAAGAGCACACGGTGGATGCCTTGGCAGTAGGAGCCGAAGAAGGACGTCGTAATCTGCGATAAGCCTCGGGGAGTTGATAAACGAACTTTGATCCGAGGATTTCCGAATGGGGAAACCCAGCTGGACTCGATCCAGTTACTTCCCGCTGAATATATAGGCGGGATAGAGGGAACGTGGGGAAGTGAAACATCTCAGTACCCACAGGAAGAGAAAACAAAAGTGATTCCGTTAGTAGTGGCGAGCGAACGCGGAAGAGGCCAAACCGATTATGTGTGATACCCGGCAGGGGTTGCATAATCGGGGTTGTGGGACTTCCACGCTGATCTGCCGATCAGCAAGAGCAAAAAGCAATATAGTCGAATGGTCTTGAAAGGCCAGTCATAGAGGGTGCCAACCCCGTAGACGAAATGTTGTGTCAGCTCTGGAAGGATCCCAAGTACTACGGGACCCGTGAAATCCTGTACGAATCTGTGAGGACCACCTCATAAGCCTAAATACTACCTATTGACCGATAGCGGACAAGTACCGTGAGGGAAAGGTGAAAAGTACCCCGGGAGGGGAGTGAAATAGTACCTGAAACCGTGTGCTTACAATCCGTCGGAGCCAGCTTGTTCTGGTGACGGCGTGCCTTTTGAAGAATGAGCCTGAGAGTTAGTGATATGTGGCGAGGTTAACCCGAGTGGGGAAGCCGTAGCGAAAGCGAGTCTGAACAGGGCGTTCAGTCGCATGTCCTAGACCCGAAGCGAAGTGATCTACCCATGGCCAGGTTGAAGCGGCGGTAAGACGCCGTGGAGGACCGAACCCACTTCAGTTGAAAATGGAGGGGATGAGCTGTGGGTAGGGGTGAAAGGCCAATCAAACTTCGTGATAGCTGGTTCTCTCCGAAATGCATTTAGGTGCAGCGTCGCGTGTTTCTTACTGGAGGTAGAGCTACTGGATAGCCGATGGGCCCTACAAGGTTACTGACGTTAGCCAAACTCCGAATGCCAGTAAGTCAGAGCGCGGCAGTGAGTCCGTGGGGGATAAGCTTCATGGACAAAAGGGAAACAACCCAGACTACCAACTAAGGTCCCAAAGCGTGTGCTAAGTGGAAAAGGATGTGGAGTCGCATAGACAACCAGGAGGTTGGCTTAGAAGCAGCCACCCTTGAAAGAGTGCGTAATAGCTCACTGGTCAAGTGATTCCGCGCCGACAATGTAACGGGGCTCAAGCACACCACCGAAGTTGTAGCATTTGCAATAGGACTGGCCGTAAGGTCCAAGTCCGCAGATGGGTAGGAGAGCGTCGTGTGGCGAGTGAAGCGGCGGGGTAACCCAGCCGTGGACGCCACACGAGTGAGAATTCAGGCATGAGTAGCGAAAGCCGGGTGAGAAACCCGGCCTCCGAAAGAACAAGGGTTCCAGGGCCAGGTTAATCCGCCCTGGGTAAGTCGGGACCTAAGGCGAGGCCGACAGGCGTAGTCGATGGACAACGGGTTGACATTCCCGTACCGGCAAAAAACCGACCAAACTAATCCAGTAATGCTAAGTGACCGAGGCTGTTGCTGATCCCTTCGGGGTGAGGTGGCAGATTAGCTCACGACCCTATTCTGGTGCGGTTAGCGTGTTAACAGGTGTGACGCAGGAGGGTAGCTTCCGCGGGGCGATGGTTGTCCCCGTTTAAGGACGTAGGGCGAGAGATAGGCAAATCCGTCTCTCATACGCCTGAGATCTGATGATGAGCCGCAAGGCGAAGTGAGTGATCCCATGCTGCCAAGAAAAGCATCGACGCGAGGTTTTAGCTGCCCGTACCCCAAACCGACTCAGGTGTTCAGGTAGAGAATACTAAGGAGATCGAGAGAATCGCGGTTAAGGAACTCGGCAAAATGCCCCCGTAACTTCGGGAGAAGGGGGGCCTGAGGTGTGTAGAGATTTACTCTCGAAGCACCGTATGGCCGCAGAGACCAGTGAGAAGCGACTGTTTACTAAAAACACAGGTCCGTGCGAAGTTGCAAAACGATGTATACGGACTGACGCCTGCCCGGTGCTGGAAGGTTAAGAGGACTGGTTAGCAGCAATGCGAAGCTAGGAATTTAAGCCCCAGTAAACGGCGGTGGTAACTATAACCATCCTAAGGTAGCGAAATTCCTTGTCGGGTAAGTTCCGACCTGCACGAATGGCGTAACGATTTCTCAGCTGTCTCAACCGCGAACTCGGCGAAATTGCACTACGAGTAAAGATGCTCGTTACGCGCAGAAGGACGAAAAGACCCCGTGACCTTTACTATAGTTTGGTATTGGTGATCGGTGTGATTTGTGTAGGATAGGTGGGAGACTTTGAAGCTTGGACGCTAGTTCAGGTGGAGTCGTTGTTGAAATACCACTCTGATCACTTCGGTTACCTAACCTCGAACCGTAATCCGGTTCAGGGACAGTGCCTGATGGGTAGTTTAACTGGGGCGGTTGCCTCCTAAAAAGTAACGGAGGCGCCCAAAGGTTCCCTCAATCTGGTTGGTAATCAGATGTCGAGTGTAAGTGCACAAGGGAGCTTGACTGTGAGACTGACAAGTCGAGCAGGGACGAAAGTCGGGACTAGTGATCCGGCAGTGGCTTGTGGAAGCGCTGTCGCTCAACGGATAAAAGGTACCTCGGGGATAACAGGCTGATCTTGCCCAAGAGTCCATATCGACGGCATGGTTTGGCACCTCGATGTCGGCTCGTCGCATCCTGGGGCTGGAGTAGGTCCCAAGGGTTGGGCTGTTCGCCCATTAAAGCGGCACGCGAGCTGGGTTTAGAACGTCGTGAGACAGTTCGGTCTCTATCCTCTGCGCGCGCAGGAAATTTGAGAAGACCTATCCCTAGTACGAGAGGACCGGGATGGACTAACCTCTGGTGTGTCAGTTGTTCCGCCAGGAGCACCGCTGATTAGCTACGTTGGGGAAAGATAACCGCTGAAAGCATCTAAGCGGGAAGCTTGCTTCAAGATGAGATTTCCATGACTTCGGTCGAGAGGCTCGCAGTAGACTACTGCGTTGATAGGTTGGATGTGGAAGTGAGGACTAAAGACTCATGGAGCTGACCAATACTAATAAGCCAATAACTTGACACAATTTTTTTGTTCGCGTCCACTATGTGGTTCCCGAGATATGTTCGGGAATCTAAAGATCACACTTCACTGTGTGTCAACGATTCACATAACTCAATAGTGTTTCGGCGGCCATAGCGAGAGGGAAACGCCCGGTTACATTCCGAACCCGGAAGCTAAGACTCTCTGCGCCGATGGTACTGCAAGGGGGACCTTGTGGGAGAGTAGGTCACCGCCGGACTTAATTTAGAAAAATGGCCACCTTGGATTCAAGGTGGCCATTTTTTGTTTAACAGACATGTTTTAATGTTTATAGGAGACATGATGAACGATAAGCCAGCACCAAAAGACCGCAGAAGCGCAGGCGGAGACGATAGACGTAAACCAGCAGGAGCAGAGCTCCGAAGTGGTGGTCGTGAGTCACGCCCTGAGTGGCAGACTCGTGTTGCAACTCCTAGAAACGAATCAGCTCCTAAATCTCCAATGATTCCTGATGAAATCACAGATCAGGACCTTGAACTTGGCATCAGAGTTCAACTAAAGACTCTTACTCCTGAAAACGCTGAAATGACGGCAAGGCACTTGGCCATGGTCAGCATTCTGCATGACCAGGATCCAGAACTAGCTCACCTGCATGCTCTGGCTGCAGCAAAAAGAGCTGGGCGAATCGCTATTGTTCGCGAAACCCTGGGCGTTACCGCCTATCAGGTAGGGGATTATGGCCTTGCCATCCGTGAATTGACTACTTATAGACGTCTGTCTGGGTCAAATGACCAACTTCCAATCATGGTTGATTCAGAAAGAGGACTGGGAAGACCTGAAAAAGCTTTAGAACTAGGCCGTTCTGTTGACAGAAAGTCACTGCCTGCTTCAGTGCGGGTAAACCTAGCTATTGTCATGTCTGGAGCAAGGCTGGATTTAGGTCAAAATGACCTGGCTTTAGCCGAACTTGAGATCCCAGAGCTAGATCCAACAAAAGTTTTTGAGTTTTCCACAAATCTCTTCCGCGCTTATGCAGAAACCCTTATAATTGGGAACAGAGAAAGTGAAGCAAAGAAATGGTTCGATCTTGCAGATCGTGCAGAGCTTCACTTCCTCGGGAATAAAAACCCCGAGAACGAGGTCTTCTCAGTAATTGAGGAGATTGAGATTCCCGAGGCGTCAAAACTGGACCGTCAATCAAAATCCCAGCATGAACACGGTACCAGGGCGTCTCGGGATTCCTCATTTAAGCCTGATCGCCCAAATAGAGATGCACCAGGCAACTCTGGAGACAAGCCAAAGCGTCCACCATTCAATTCAGGCCCGAGAAGTAGCGGTCCACCATCAGGTGGCGGCGGACCTCGCGGTGGTGGAAAAGGATTTGGCGGTCCACCTAAGGGTAGGAGCCGAGGACCTGGTCGTGGTCGCTAACAAAATTTGGGGCGAACATGATTTGTTGTTGGCAGATCTTGATGGCGTCGTTTACGAAGGCACCGTTGCAATTAAAAATGCTGTCGAAACACTGAACACTGTTACAGCCAATGGCATTCCTGTTGGATATGTGACAAACAACTCTTCTAGAAAACCTGAAACAATCGTTCAGCAACTATTTGATCTTGGTTTGCAAGCAAAACCTGAAGACATCATCTCTTCTGGACAAACTGCAGTAGAACTTTTGCAGACAAAGCTATCTCCTGGTGCAAAAGTTTTAGTTGTTGGTGGAGAGGGCTTGAGAGCAAGAGTTTCTTCAGGTGGTTTTGAAATTGTTTTATCAAGTGATGACAAGCCTGCTGCTGTTGTTCAAGGTTTCGCACCAGATGTTTCTTGGAAAGATTTAGCAGAGGCTTCTTATTCAATTCAAAACGGAGCTATTTGGGTAGCAACAAATAACGACTGGACTTTGCCACAAGAAAAAGGATTAGCACCGGGTAACGGAACGCTAGTTGGGGCAGTGCATACTGCTGTTGGGCAGCTACCAATCGTTGCTGGTAAACCAGAACCTGCAATTTTTCAAACAGCACTAAACCTCTACAAGCCTCAGAGCCCTTTGTTTGTTGGTGATCGCATGGACACAGACATCCTTGGAGCAAATAGAGCGGGCATCAAGAGCGTTCTAGTTCTTACAGGTGTATCGACTCGTAAAGATGTCTTGGCCGCTAAACCAGAAGAGCGACCAAACTACATAATCGCTGGCCTTGATGAACTATTGGGGCAATACCAAGAGCCTAAGCAGACTAAGCGAGGCTGGAGTTGCGGTAAGGCTAGTGTTGAATTGCTAGGCGATAAAGTTTTAGTTACAGAAGGTGATCCGCAATCTATAGAAGCACTCAGAGCGGCTTGTATGGTTATTTGGAATTCAGGAAAACACATTCACTTCTTGAATGTGCAGAGTGAACTCTACGAAAAGAAGGCATAAATGAACGACAGGCTAAATGAACTCGAAACAGAGCTAGCAAGAATTGCTGAACTTAGTTTGGATGAGCAACCTCAAGCTTTTGCAGAACTAAAAGCAAAGCTTGAGGATCAACTAAACGCAGCTTCTGACGAATCCAACGAGTAAGAAGTTGGATCAGAATTCAACTCGTCTTGACGTTGCTCTAGTAGAGCGGGGTCTAGCTAGATCTAGAAACCAAGCATCAAGTTTGATTGAGTCTCGTCGTGTCTTCATTGATGGGCGAGAGGCTAGAAAGTCTTCACAACCTGTACCCGAATCAGCTGAGCTA
>Ga0209135_1000415_pt1 | contig 15355 bp, 4 predicted proteins | sample LauGreSBDMM110SD_4_FD_187570 | JGI IMG/M metagenome (GOLD analysis project Ga0209135, IMG submission 187570) | Freshwater lake microbial communities from Lake Michigan, USA - Su13.BD.MM110.SD (SPAdes) (version 3) | ecosystem: Environmental > Aquatic > Freshwater > Lake | place: Lake Michigan, USA... | reverse complement strand
CATTAATGATATCTAGGTACGTTATTATTTGGGAAATTTTCTGTTGAATACTTTTGATCAACAATTTAGTCTTATTTTAGGAGATGTAATTATGAATTTTAAATTCAAAACTTTATTTGCTACATTAATTTTATCGTCAGCATTTTCGGCGAACGCTGCAATTGATTCTAATTCAGGTAACTCAGAATTAGTATTCTCTGCTTATGACTCATCAACAGGCCAGGGTTATACTTATGATTTAGATTTTAATAAATTTTTAAATGACTTTGTTGGTGCCGATCAAGCTACATCTGCTAACGCTGCTTTATTGACTAACGCAAAAGTGCAATCTTCAATGATTGGAACTAATGGTGTGATATTTGACGGCGCTTTAACAGGTTTGCCATTCACGACTACAGGCAATGTCCAATGGAACCTGGCTGCTTTTGACAATGTTGGTCGCACTCGTTTATTGACTACTTCAGCAACAGATGCATTTTCATCAAATAATAACCAAGTAAAGGCTGGCATTACTGCCTTTGCGGCTTATGTTGCAGGAAATAACGGCAATATTGCTGTTGCAGCTGACGATACCTATGCGCTTTCACTTGATACGGATGGCGTAGCTTATGCTGGTGCTTTAGGTAATAACTTCAATAATAATCTTACACAGACAACAGTTGGCTTGGGTCAATCTGCGAATTTGTGGTTTCTTGCGCAAGCAACTCAATCTAGCAGTGCTGCAGCCTCCTTAAGTCAACAACTTTTTACATTTAACGGTGATTCTGTTGTTGCATCCACATACTTACAAGATGGCGCATGGCGCTTAAATGTTTCTTCAGTCGCCGCAGTTCCAGAGGCTGAAACTAATGTAATGATGTTAGCTGGATTGGGTTTGATTGGCTTTATTGCTCGTCGCCGTCGTAACATGCGCGTAAATTAATTCTTAATATTTAAATTAAAAGGAAAAAAATCATGAAATATACAAAAATCTCAGTTGCATGCACTTTGGCATTAGCTGCAATGTCTGTTCATGCTGCTGGCCCAACAATTCCCGCAGGTACTAAAGTAATCTACATGTCAGGAGCTACTGCGCCTGATAACTTCTTAGCAGATATTGCTAACACCATGATGACTAATGTTACTGCAATTAGAAGTACTGACTCGGGTATTTTACACCGCGCTTATCTTGGCAAAGCGGCTGCTGGCATCACTGGCGTTACGCAAGGTCAAGACATTTTGTTTATTAAACGCTCAAAGGGCGGTTCTGTATGGGGTGTGGATCCGGTTGCACGTGCGCAACGTATTCAAACTTTAGATGTTGAAAACTGCACAGCACTTACTGTTACAACTTCTCCTGCACAGCCATATTCATGGTCATGTGCTACTAAAGGTATTGACCCAGGGGAGACTGGCCAAGCTCTTTCAACTAATGCTGGTATGGTTCCTGATTTTGGTGTCTCAGATGTAGAACCGAGATTGTTCAAAACGCCTTACAATACCGAAAACAATCAAGCAGCATTAAGTTCTGCAGAGTTGGGTAAATTATCTAACTTACCAGTGAACCAAATCATGATGGGTATTGTGGCAACTAACGCTGTTGCTGCTACAACAAGCATGAGCCGTGCACAATACGGTGCTATGTTAGCTGGAAAAATAGATACCTGGGAATCGATTGATGGATCAACTGATCCTGTGGTTGTTTGCCGCCGCGTTAATGGTTCTGGTACTCAAACTTCTTATAACTGGTTCTTCAGTGGTTTCCCATGTAATAGTTCCTCCCTTGGTTTTGCAGATACCCCACCAGCGGCTGTTACAGACAGTTTTGGTTATGATGGTAATCATGCAGGTACTACTCTAGATCCATACCTTATTGACCCAACAGCAGGTCTTACAATCATCGAGAACTCTGGTTCTGGTGATGTACGTAACTGTTTGAAAGCGGCTCAAAATGGTACGGACTTTACGGTAACTGGTGCTAACAGCAAGGTTTATAAAGTGCAATTCAGTAATGTTGGTGGTCCATCTAAAGCAATCGGTGTGCTATCTCTTGATAGCTATAATAATGCAAATTCAGACGCTAAATATTCCTTCCGTCACTTAGATGGTGCTGGTACATTTAACGGCGCAGATCAAACGTCATCTACTAACGCTACAGGCATTGCCCCTTCAAAAGCTAACTTGTTAGCTGGTAAATATGATTTTGTAGTTGAGCTTTCAATGCAATCGCGTAATGATACTGTCACCAATGCTCAAGGAGATGTTATTCCAAAATTGAGTTCTGATGCAGTTAAGAATGCGTTCTACGTTGAATTTGTCAAACGTGCGGGCTCTACTAAGTACACAGGTAATGACGGTGCTACTTCAGTTTCTGTACCGAATGCTTATGCATCGTTGCCACAGTTCACTAGCTACGCAACTAAACCATCATACGTGTCAAGATTCTCGCGTAATGGCAATACTTGTGCACCATTAGTTGCCTTTCCAGCATTATAATAGAAGTTGATTTAATTGCTTGCGAAACTGAGTAATTAAATAGGGGCCTTCCTCTGAAGTTAGGGGAAGGCTTTTTTTTTTAGATAATCATTGTTATCTAACGAAATTTTTGAAGCGCTTAATAGCACCTTAATTTGAAGTGATTACACTCTATTTTTTACAGCGTGCTCAATTGACTTTTGCATAAAAATTTGTCGTGAGGCAGTCTTAGTTTGCCAACTGAATCAAAGGGTTTAAATGTATGACTAGCGGTATTTATCCTCATATTTTTCACAAGTCGGCCAGCCTAACCCATCAATTAGGTAAAAATGGCGTAGCTAAAAGAAATATAAAGAAAAAATGGCATGCTACAGACACTCTCCGATCACTTTTATTGTCTATACTTCTGATTGGCGGCGCAATAGGCTCGGAAAGGATTGCTACTGCAGATACTATATTGCCAGCGGGCACTATCCCAACAGGGTTAAGTGAAATCACTGGAAATATTACTATACATTCCCCAGTAATTAACCCTGACCATATTAATGGTCAACTGCTGAAGATAGATCAATCTGCAATGAAAGGGATTATAGAGGGTACTAATTTTAATATCGATAAATTTAGTGCAGTCAAGTTTAATCATACATATGACGGCACTGGTTCAGCTACGTTGATTCGTATTAATGGCCCGAAAAGTATTATTGAAGGGGCGCTAAACTCGCCTAATGGATCAATTTATTTGATCAACCAGAATGGTATTTTATTTGGAAATGGTGCGCGAGTAGATACAAACGGCTTAGTTGCGTCTGCATTAAACCTTTCCAATAGTGATTTTTTGAGCACTTTGGGACATCTTAATTCCTATTTAGATGGAGGAAGAGCAGCGTATGTTTGGGGTGGTGATGCAACTGGCTTTCAAGAGGTGTTGTTGCAAGTTATGCCTGATGCCCGTATTAAGGCAGCCCTAGGAAGTTCGGTGATGCTATTTGCGCCCAAGGTCATTAACCAAGGAAGTATACAAACCAGTCAAGGTCAGATTGCATTGGCTGCAGGTGAAAAAGTATATCTGTCTGTTGCACCAGATTTAAATGGTGGCACTGCTGTGGGTACTTACAATTACACAAAAGACTCACCTTATAAAGGGTTGGCCGGTGTGTTGGTAGAAGTGGATTCTCCAAACTATATTAAAAAAGATATAAACGGTAATGAAGTACTTGATGGAAATGGGAATCCAGTCAAGCTCACTGGAGAAGTAGTGAACGATACCATGGGTCGTATTCTCGCGCAGCGTGGTAATGTCACCATGGCATCATTTTTGGTTAACCAGGATGGACGAGTAACAGCAACGTCATCAGCCACTCAAAAGGGCTCAATTAGATTATTAGCGCGCGATACAACATCAGTCGGTTTTGCATCCATCGAGCCAAATGGCAGAGAAAGCCAAATAGATTTCTCAACTAGACTTAATCAAAATGGTACAGCGAATACTATCATTTCAGGTCTCCGAACAGGTAAATTGACTGTTGGCGCAAACAGCATTACGGCCATACTTGCAGAAGATAATGCTGCCTTATTTAAGACGAAAGAAATTTTTGCTGCACAGCAGGTGGGGGAGCCTGCCGTTCAAGTAGGAGAAATCTCTTATGTTAACGATGTGTTGAATGCAGTTAACGTGAAGGGCTCTACGCTGACTGATGATCAAGTATTTATCTCACCTACTATTGAAGGTTTAGGTCGCCAAGTGACTATTGGGGATAACGCTAAGATTGTTGCTCCAGGCGGATTTATCTCTATTTCGGCACAGAAGCTCGGTCTAGGTTTTAATGTAGGCGATGCAACCACGGCTGTAAATTCTAAAGACACAGAGTCTCGTTTGTTTGTGGGTAATAATACACTTATTGATACAGCCGGCTTGAAAAATGTTGTGGTAGATATGGAGCGTAATTTTGTTGAAGTGCTCCTTACTTTGACGGACTTGAAAAATAATTCGTTGAACAGAGATGGTTTTTTGTATAGAAAAAAAGTTTGGTTTGATATTCGCGATACGCCAGATTCTCGTGTGGCTGATTTGGCTGGTTTTGTGGACCAAGTGCCTCGGTCACTTGGTGAGAAACTTGCAACTGCTGGTGATGTTAAATTAATGTCAGAGGGCGATTTAATTCAGAGTAGTAGTTCCAAAGTAGATGTTTCTGGCGGATCGCTCAAATTTAATGATGGGTTAAATAAAGAAAGCTGGATTGTAGGTCAGAATGGTAAGGCTTATGCATTAGGAGATGCGCCAGTAGATACCTTATTTACCCAATTTTTAGGCGGATCGAATACAAGAAAATTGCATGAGGCAGGCTACATCGAGGGAAAGCTAGCTGGCACGGCAAGTATTGACGCTTATGATATGGTTTTGGATGGTCAAATAAATGGTGGCGCGACTTATGGTGAATATCAACGCGAATCTAAAAACTTGGGCGGTAAATTAGCAATTAACGTCATGACGCAAGGAGGATCTAGTGGGCATGATGTAACTATATTTAATATAACGCCACTAAATGCTAACTTTATTGCTACAGACCCACTGCCTTCATCACGTTTAAATACAGTAGAAGTTGATTCAAACATGTTGAGCCGAAGCGGTTTCGAAAGTGTTTTTATTAATACCACATCTAATATCAAGGTTAATACTGCTATCAGAATGGTGGATGGTGGATATCTATCATTGTCAGGTCGTGATATTGAAGTAAATGAAAATATTGTCATCAGAGGGGGCAGTCTTTCATTGAAAAGTGTCTTTACTGAAGGTTCTGTAACTGCGGATGACATCAATGTTAAAGTGGCGGATGGCGTTACGCTTGATATGTCTGGCAACTGGGTCAATGATAAGTTAAGTAACAATGATTTTAGACGTGTAATCACTGATGGAGGTAAAGTTTCAATCAGTTCTGGCGATGAGGTTAAACTAGGTGCTGGCAGCTTGGTTGACGTTTCTGGCGGAGGGTGGTTGCAGAAATCTGATAAGGTAGTGAGTGGCGATGCGGGTAGCATCCATATAGCTAGTCAAGTTGGACAGGGTGGACAAGATAACCCCTTTACCTACATTGCACCTGAATTAAAAGGTGAATTACGTGGGTTTGCCATCGGTACGGGTGGTGAGCTATCAATCACCGCGCCTTTTATTACGATTGGAAGTACTGGCTTTGGCAGTGAAAAGGAGTTTTTAGCAACGCCAGAATTTTTTCAAAGTAGCGGTTTTACAGGCTTTAATCTAAGTGGGCGTGATGGCATTTTAGTAAAAAGCAATACCAATGTTGCTGTGATTGCAAAAAGTTATCTCTTAAATAGAGGTTTTCAGCTAAATGCTTCAGGTGGACATCTATATGATTTTGCCACACTGACTTTTTTACCTGATTACTCGCGCAGCACTACAAGTCTTGTTTTATCCACATTACCTACTAACAATCAACTTCCAGCAGATGCATTTTTAGTTAAAAGAGGAAGTATTGTTTTAGAAACTGGATCCTCTTTAAAAGTAGATGCAAATGGTTTCAGAATCAATCCAGATGGTAAAAGGGCGCCACCAACTATTGCATTATCCGCTTGGGATAACCAAATATCTATTGATGGAACACTGCAAGCGCCTGGTGGAGACATTAGCTTAACCATGAATGGCGATGCGACATCGGAGAGTGACCCCGGCTATAACCCCTCCCAGACAATTTGGCTGGGAGGTAATGCCAAGTTATTAGCAGCAGGTTATTCACGCAATACCCCAACAGGCAGCACATTAATAGCTGGTGTCGTTTATGATGGTGGCAATATTATCCTGGATGCTAAAAAAGGTTATGTCGTTGCTGAAACTAGTTCTGTAATAGATGTTTCTGGATCATCAGCCATATTTGATGTTAAGAATACAAATGGCTATACCCCTACCAAAGTAGTGACTAAAGGGGGTAATGTTTCTATTAGCGCTCGTGAAGGCATGCTGCTTGACTCTTCATTTAAAGCGACATCTACAGATGGTTTAGGTGGTAGCTTAGAGGTTCAATTAACACGTGGTAGCTCACGAAGTATAGGATTAAAGTCGGCGCTTTATCCTGGCACTGCTCCAAGTATTGAAAATGGTTTCAATCAAGATCTGTTAATAGATCAAGATCAATTATGGTACGTTGATTTGAGTCAATCGGGTACTTTTGTTCCTGCGAGCTTGAAAGCTGGGGACTCAATACGCACAGTTGCGGGCGGACTTGCCAAAATATCTATCGATAAAATTATGAGTGCTGGCTTTAGTGGTGTTGCATTAAAATCTGAATATGGTGTGAGGTTTACTGGTGATGTAGATTTAGTAACATCACGTAGCCTGAGTTTTAATACCAAAGTGCTTGAAGCAAGCAATGGTTCCACAGTAAAACTTAGATCGCCGAATGTAATAATTGCCAATGATGTCGAGACTATGCCTCTAAGGCCTAATAATGAATATCAGGCAGCCACAGCTCTTCTGGGTGATGCTAATTTAATTGTAAATTCTAATTTGCTTAATCTGAATGGACAGTTTTCATTATCACATTTCGCCACGACAACACTCAATAGCACTGGTGATATTAGAATGACAGGTGTGAGTGACCCCAATGTCCAAATAGGAGAATTGAATCAGACACCGTTGGGTAAGTTGGTCACTGCTGGCGAACTTAATTTTAACGCTCGTCAGCTTTATCCAACATCACTTTCGGATTTTACAATTACTGTAAATGGCCCTGGCAGTAAAGTTACTTTTAATAAAATAAACCCAAATGGCGGATACGATATAGTGCTGTCAGCGGGTGGAAAGCTTAATGTTAATGCGGAAACGATAAATCAAAATGGGGTGTTAATTGCGCCTTTTGGTACCATTGCTTTAAATGCACTTGATACGCTTAATCTAAATTCTGGAAGTCTTACCTCAGTTTCTGCAGGAGGTTCGTTAATTCCATTTGGCTATACGGACCGAGATGGTTTAGATTTTTTATACGATTTTGGTCCAAACAGTCAGCAATTTAAAGCACCACCAGAACGTTCAGTAATCCTGAATGCACCAATTATCAACCAAAAAGATAAGAGTACCGTCGATATTAGTGGCGGTGATGATTTATTTGCATACGAATGGGTACCGGGTATAGGCGGTAGCAGCGATGTGCTTGCCGCAAATGCTAATCAAAGTGCTTTTGGTAAAGGCACTATCAATACATGGGCAATTATGCCAGCTAAGAACCAAACTTTTGCCGGCTTTGATACTCAGTATTGGCAAGGTAGCCATGTTCAAGCGGGTGACGCAGTTTACACTTCTGGTATTGTTGGATTGGCTGAAGGTTATTACACCCTATTGCCTGCCCGCTATGCTTTGTTACCAGGCGCAATGTTATTGTCTTCAGTCTCAGGTTATCAGGATATTGCATCGGGTTCATCACTAAAACTTGCTAACGGTAGTACGATAGTATCTGGGCATTTAGCGGCTTACACTGATAAGGGGTACATACAAACATCACGTACCGCTGGGTTTGTTTTGCGGCCAGGGGCTGATGCTTATAAATTAGCGCAATACAATACCACTTATGCCAGCACTTATTTTAAAGCAAACACAGAAGTGCAAAAACCAGCCGACGCAGGTCTTTTATCAATTGCTGCGACTTATAACCTAGTACTCAATGGTTTTGTTAATGCGAAGCCCGGGCAAGGTGGATTTGGGGCAGAGGTTAACATTGCAGCACCTAAATTGCTTGTGGTTGGCGCTGGTGAACAAACGGGGCAGGTCAATAAAGATGGCATAACTTATCTTGCAATAGACGATCAAACGCTAGTTAATTTTAAAGCAGCCAGTTTGTTGCTAGGCGGTTCACGAAGTAACGGCAAGTTAGGTGTGATTGCTAGCAATGTCCGCATGAGTGAAAATGCAAATTTATCAGGCCCAGAAGTGATATTAGCGGCTACTGACGAGGTGGTTTTAGATGCCGGCGCACGTATCAAAGGGACAGGTGGTGGTGCTACAGCCAAAAACTTAACAATAGGTGCGCTCGCTGATACTAATGGTAACGTTAGTGTTGATGGTGATGGAGCGTTAGTAAGAGTTTCAGCTGGCCCGGCTTCAAAAATAACACGCTTAAATAGCGATGGTAACAGAGGTAATTTGATTGTTGGGTTAGCTGCTATTGTCAGTGGTGACGGCTCTTTATTACTAGATACTTCCAAAGAAATGGACATTAAAGGTGATATTGAGTTTGCCGCCGGGGCCGCTTTAGGTTTCTCAGCTAGTCGTATTAGTTTAGGGTCACCTGATAACAATAAAGCTGTAGCAGAAGGCTTATGGCTGAAGCAATCACAGCTTGATAAATTCGTTGATGCAGGTAGTCTACTTTTGCAAAGTAAATCAACGGTAGATCTATATGGCGATGCAAGCTTTGGTAATAACAACTTTGATATGACCCTGCAAACTGCAGGCATCGCTGGCTTTCAGAACGCTGGTAAAACCGCCACTATTACTACACGCAATCTGACCTTAGCCAATAATGATAATGCAATCTTTGTTCAGCCAGCACCAGCGTTAGTGGGTGGCACTGTGCCAGATTTGGTTACGGGTAAATTAAACATAAAAGCTACAAAAGTTGTTGCTGGTAATAACACCGTGCATTTGGCAGGTTTTGATCAAATAGAAATTACGGCAAGTAAAGAATTTATTGTGCAAGGTAATGAAATGCGTGACAGCAATCAACGTTCACCTAATAAACTAGTGGTAGATAAAAACCTAACCATCAATACGCCACGCATTACAGCAAGTAACAATGCCGATTATGAGATTGTGGCGGGTGATTTTGCTGATCCAGAGACAGGCGGATTACTGAAAGTACAAGGTACTATTGGCGCCCAACCAGAGTTGAATACTGCAGTATCTCAAGGTGCAAAGCTTAAGTTGAGCGGTGACCAAGTCTTATTAGCTGGGGGCACTACAGATGTTAACAGCATGACAGAACGTCATGGCGCATTGATTGATATGCCTGGCGGAATAACAAATTTGGAAGCAACTGGGTTAAACGCTACGGACAATATTATATTGGAAAATGGCTCACGTATCCTTGCACAAGGTAGTGCTTATAGCTTAAATAATCAAACAGTTGATTTACCAGCAGGGCAGGTATTCTTCACCTCTAAAAATGGCGATGTTAGTTTACAACAAGGTGCTTTAGTTGACTTAACAGCGACTGGGATTGCCGAGGCGGGTAAGCTAGTAATTTCTGCTGTAAAAGGTGAGACTAGGCTAGCTGGTAATATTAAAGCGGCAGCAGCAGGATCTCTTGGTAAAAATGCTATCGCAACGATAGATACCAAAGTGATTGTGGATATGAGCAAAACTATATCTACATTAAGTACTTTTTCTGGCGCTCAGACTTATCGTGTGCGCGGTGATGCAGTTGTTGGTGGTGATGTGATTATTTCATCATTCGATAATATAAAAGCCAAAGATATAAAAATAATGGCAGATAATGGCAAGATTGTTATCAATGGAAAAATTGATGCCTCTAGCGACAAAGGTGGCAGTATTGAGGTCTTTGCTAAACATGATGTCACAGTGAACTCTGGTGCAGAGTTGCTGGCAAAAGGAATGGCAAATGCTATTAGTACGGCAGGTAGTCTAGGTAATGGTGGTGATGTTTTGCTATCTTCTGAAAGCGGAGTTGTTAGTACAGCAAAGCCAGCTTCCAATGGATTGGGTGGTGCGTTAATAGATGTTTCAGGTGACCAATTAGGCTCGATTAAAGGAGAAGGCGGCGAGGTGATTTTTAGAGCCGCTAGAAAAGGGCTTGGCGCTGGCAACGAAGTAAATGTGGATATTGAAGTTGCAGCTGCAGTAACTGGGGCAAATCGTGTATTGGTTGAGGCGGTAAAGAAATATAACATCGACACAATTAACACTGAAGAGATATCCACAATTAGCAACGAAACTAATACGTTTGTAACAAATATTGCTGCTTTGATGGGTAGTTTCCATAATACACGCGATGGAAAAACACCGACCATTGCACCGGGAGTAGAGGTAAATAGTGCAACCAATCTTGTCCTCTCTACAGATTGGAATCTGGGTAATTCACATACAAACTCCTTAATCCCAAGCGGCGGGATTTTGACATTGCGTGCTGCAGGCGACTTAAAACTCAATGGTAATATTGATTATGAGCAATTCAATGCGGGTAACAGTCTTACTCAAAAGTCTGGCAATTGGAGTTATAGACTAGTAGCAGGTGCGGATGCAAGTGCAGTAAATCCAGAATCGGTTATTCAAGATAATGGAGATATTGCTTTGGAGAATGCAAAGTTTGTGAGAACGGGTACAGGATTTATTCATGCAGCGGCTGGAGATGATATAGAGCTGGGTGCAAATGGTAATAAAGGTGCGGCTATTTATACGGAAGGTCTTGGACGACTTATTGCGCAAGGTGCAATGGAAATCAACTCTCCAGGAGACTTTCGAGTTTTAATTACAAATAATTTTGGCATACCTTCCTCTCTAACCTCTAATCGCGAAGTTTATGCGGATGGCGGAGGTGATGTTGTTTTAAATGCAGGTGGAGAAGTATCTGGATCCGCCACGAGCGCAGAAACGCAAGACGTAAAAAAATGGCTATACCATGCCGCTTTGGCAAACAATACTATAAACCCACAAGCAAGGTGGTGGAGCCGTTACAATAATTTCACCAATGGCGTTGCGGCGCTTGGTGGCGGTGATGTTAAAGTCGTTGCAGGTAGTAACGTAAGCAATATTCAGGTGGCAAGCGCCACCAATGGCCGCATGGGTGGGGACGTTAACACAGCACCTGACATTATTAACTTCTCTGAACTTGGCGGCGGTGATGTAAGTGTCAAAGCGGATGGTTCTGTTAGCCAAGTATTGTTGCATGCTGGCAAGGGTGAGATTTCAGCCAAGTCCGGACGTGATATTAATACATCTATTTCTATCATGAACTCTATCGTTAATCTTGTGGCAACGAAAAATATTGAAATCAATAGCACTTCTAATCCAACGCTTGGGGGTAGCGCCGTAAATGGTGCTAACAATAGGGTTGTATTTTATACCTATGATGATCAATCTTCTATTAACGCAATTTCAAAGGTTGGCGATGTTATAGTCCGCGGCGATGATAGGGCTTTCCCGTCAAAATTAACAGCAGTAGCGCCTGAGGGTGATATTAATATTAAAAATGTAGTTTTGTACCCATCAGTAACAGGAAATGCCACCATATTGGCCGGAAATAATGTGGCGATCGACAGCTTAATTATGTCTGAAGTTAATCCTGATAGCTTGCCTCTCATTGATTCGCCTCAACTTAAAAGTGCCGTCAACAAAACTATCAGCGAGTTAATTAACTATAACAATACATCAGGCCACACAGATGGCTTTTTGCATAAAGATGATAATGAGCCTGTGCGTATTTACGCTCAGAACGATATTACCTTTAAGGTTCAAAATCCATTAGTTACGCCTAAGCGTGTTGAAATTAAAGCTGGCCATGATGTGGTTGACCCAAATGTGATTGCACAAAACATAAAAGCGACAGATGTATCTGTGATTACAGCTGGTAATGCCATAAGATACAATGAACCGGTGCGTAATGGTGACTCAATTATTGCAACAGAAGCTGGAATACAGATTGCAGGGCCTGGCAGATTACATTTAATTGGAGGTCGGGACATTGATTTAGGTACATCTGATGGCGTTCGTTCAGTGGGTAATTTATATAATTCGTATTTACCTGAGCAGGGCGCAGATATATTTGCAAACGCAGGTGCATCAGCAGTGGCTGATTACAATGGCATACTTAATGCTTATGTAGACGTGACATCACAATATTCCAATATTTACTTACCGCAACTCACCGCGTTTATGCGTAAACTTACTGATGACCATAGCCTATTAAGCAGCCAAGCTTTAGCTAATTTTAAACTGCTGGACAGGTCATCACAGACTGCATTTATTAACCATGTGTTCTTTACGGAATTGAAGACAGCTGGGCGTGAGACGATTAAAGCAGGAAATGATGACTATTCACGTTCAGAGCGAGCCATATTGCATATGTTCCCTAGCTTTACTACCAATCAAAATCTAGTATCTCAAGCAGGTTCACTGATGCAAGATTTCGGTAAAATCGCAAATGAAAAGGTGCTTCATCCAGGTGATTTGAATCTATTTTATAGTCAAATTAGAAGTGAACGTGGTGGGCGGATAGAAATATTGGTGCCTGGCGGCTTAATTAATGCAGGTTTAGCGGTCGCTGGTAATCTTCAAAAGCTAGACACAAATTTAGGTATTGTTTCACTGCGGGGTGGTGAACTCTTAGCCTTGGTAAGAAATGACTTCCAAGTGAATCAATCTCGCGTATTTACCTTGGGCGGAAGTAATTTAATGCTTTATTCTGCGCTGGCGGATATTGACGCGGGTAAAGGATCTAAGACTTCATCTTCTACTCCGCCACCTGTAATACGGATCGTGGATGGAAAAGTGACTTATGACTACTCCGGGGCTGTTTCAGGAAGTGGTATTGCTGCATTAACTGCGACAGGTGGTAAGCCTGGCGATGTTGACCTATTTGCACCATATGGTGAAATTAATGCAGGAGAAGCAGGTATTCGATCGGAAGGTAATATCAATATTGGGGCGCGTGTTGTTATTGGCGCTGATAATATTAAAGCAGGTGGTACAACTTCAGGGGTCCCTGCCCCAAGCACTGCCAATGTGAGCTTTAGCGCCCCTGTTTCTGCTGACTCATCTAGCAGCGCGAAACAGTCTGATAAGGCGACAGACGCCGCCTCTAAATCTGCAAATAGAACAGCAAATGCATTGCCATCTTTAATTACAGTTGAAGTGCTCGCTTTGGGCGATGAAACTAGCACTGCAAGCGATTCAGAAAAAGATGAGAAAAAGAAGGTTAAAAAATCACAAAACTAGCCCCTAGTTTTAACCTGATTGTCACAATTAATCAGTAAAATAGCAAAAAAAGTCTAAAGGCTGAGTCATTTTTTGTCTCGGCCTTTTCCATGCTAGGGAGCTTTAGTTATAAAATGATGCAATACTTTCATCATAAAATAGTCGCAGTGATATGCCTGATGCTATGCTTAGCCCAGCCTTCAAAGGCTGCAGAGGTGAATGGCTTTTTGTCCGACTCAGGCGCCCCCTATGAACGTAATGATCCCCCAATCAACTGGGCCCTGGATGAAGAGGAGCGGCTTAGTCAAATCCAAGCTAAAGAGGCGCAAGCAAAATCAACTGCATCTGATTCTAAGTCAGAAGCTAAAGCCGATGTGGAAAATACCAACTACTTTGATATTTTAGAGTTCCAAGTCGAGGGCAATACCAAGCTCACTAAGATGCAAGTAGAAGCTGCTGTTTATCCGCAGATGGGTGAGAAAAAAACCATCGCTGATGTAGAAAAAGCACGTGAAGCTTTAGAGAAAGCCTATCACCGTATTGGTTTTCTCACCGTACTAGTTGATATTCCGGAGCAGGATGTCGACAAAAAAATCGTGCGACTCAATGTGACCGAAGGTAAAGTTGGTACCTTGCGTGTGAGGGATTCTAGGTACTTTACCTTGGGGCGTATCAAAGCATTATCACCATCTGTTGCGGAAGGACAGGTTCCGCACTTTCCCACGGTACAAAAAGACATTGCGCGCCTCAATCGCACTTCCGATAAACGGGTCACCCCGGTCATGAAGGCGGGTAAAAAATTTGGCACCGTGGATGTCGATCTCAAGGTTGAGGATAGCCTGCCCGTTCATGCAAGTCTCGAATTAAACGATCGTTACACCCAAGATACAACGCGCTTACGCTTAAGTGGGATGATCCGCTACGACAACCTATGGCAGCGTGAACACAGTCTTTCGCTTAATTTCTTGACCTCACCCGAGAACACCGGCGATGTTCAGGTGCTGTCAGCCAATTACCTGGCGCGCTTTGATGATACGGATATGTTGCTCGCTCTTTACGGCGTCAACTCAAACAGCAGTGTTTCAACGGTGGGAGGCATTAATGTGCTTGGTAAGGGTAATATTTTAGGCGCTCGTCTGATTAAGCCGCTGCCAGCACGCGATAATTTTTATCATTCAATCGCCTTCGGCGTCGATTACAAGGATATCCAGCAGACGGTACAGTTTGGGCAAACGATCAACACCCCAGTCACCTATATGCCATTCTCAGCCGTCTATTCCGCGACCTTGCAAGACAGTACTGGGGTTACGCAATTAGGCTCTGGGATTACCTTTGGTGTGCGTGGCTTGGTGGCGGATGAGGCTGAGTTTAAGATTAGACGCCAGAATTACGACACCAAAACCTACGCCAAGCCTGACTTCTTTGTGTTTAAGGCGGATTTAAGTCGCACTCAAGCTTTGCCATGGGGCTTTCAAGGTTACGCGAAGGTGGATGGCCAGTTTTCAGGGGATCTGTTAATTTCAAATGAGCAGTACCTCGCAGGCGGCGCAGACACCGTAAGGGGTTACCTAGAAGCACAAGCTGCCGGTGACAAAGCTGCACGTTCAACACTGGAGCTCAGGACCCCTCGCTTATTCAAAAGCGTGGATTGGTTACAGGAGATGCGCTTATCAGCCTTTTATGATATTGCAAGAATTGGCATTATCGACCCTTCAGCCGGACAAGATACCAAAAGATTGCTTTCTGGTGCTGGGATAGGCTTAAGGATGAAGGCCTGGAAGCGCTTAAGTCTTAACTTGGATGTAGCGACACCACTCGAAGATTTTGGGGTGACCAAGCAAAATACGGTCACAAGCCATATGCGTATTTGGTATGAATTTTAAGGTTTTTTTAGTGTGAATTGTAAGGTGATTATTTATTTAATCTATTGTTTATTCAAAGGATATTCAGAATGAAGAAGTTTCT
>Ga0209135_1000411_pt1 | contig 15458 bp, 14 predicted proteins | sample LauGreSBDMM110SD_4_FD_187570 | JGI IMG/M metagenome (GOLD analysis project Ga0209135, IMG submission 187570) | Freshwater lake microbial communities from Lake Michigan, USA - Su13.BD.MM110.SD (SPAdes) (version 3) | ecosystem: Environmental > Aquatic > Freshwater > Lake | place: Lake Michigan... | reverse complement strand
TGTTGGTCTGCGATACAACATCAGTGAATTTCTATCAGCTAGCTCTTGCGGCAATTCATGCACGTCCTGGCCGTAAGACCGTCATTATTGATGCAGCTAATTTTCCAACAGATCGCTACATCCTAGAAGGAATTGCAAAGCAACTTGGTTTGAAGTTAATTATTATTGATAACGAAACTCCAGGAAGTGCTGAGAACGAACGGATTACCCCTGAGATCTTAGAGAAGTACTTAAGCGATGATGTTGCACTAGTTACTCTCGAAGTTATTCAATACAGATCAGGTGCGCGCAACGACATCAAATCTCTTACAGATTTGGTGCGCAAGCACGGAGCATTCTTGTTGTGGGATGCTAGCCATGCAGTCGGTGCTATCGAGATGGATTTTGATAAGAATGGTGTTGATATTGCAATTGGTTGTACATATAAATATGGAAATTCTGGCCCCGGATCACCCGCTTGGTTATATGTAAATAAGCGAGTACAGGCAGAGTTACAGATTCCAATTCAAGGGTGGTTCTCACAAGGAGATCAATTTGGAATGGGGCCAGTCTTTGAACGTGCAGATGGAATTCGTGGATTCCAGATTGCATCCCCTTCTCTTATCGGTCTTCGTTGTGTGAAGAGTGCCTTCTCCATGATTGAAGCCGCTGGTATTGGTGCCATCTCACAGAAGGCTGCAACCGGAACACAGATGATGATTGAGCTCTACGATGCGTGGCTTGTAGATTTAGGTTTTACGCTGCTGACCTCTCGCAACGCATCCGAGCGTGGTGGGCATATTTCACTTGGACACCCAGATGCAGCGCGAATCTGTGTGGCACTTCGTCAATTTGCCAACGTAATTCCTGATTACCGCACACCAAGTTCAATTCGTTTAGCAATCGCTCCTCTTCCAACCTCATATGTTGAGATCTGGGATGGTTTCCAACGTATGCGTGATCTCGTTGCTACACGCCAATACGAAACAATTAAAGAATCAGATTCGAGAGTCACATGAGCAATCCCCCAGAAAATGAATTTGAATCAGCGCTCTCCTACAATTCGTATTTAGCAATCGATGAACTCTTAGGGCTACAGCGTCCTCTATCGGAGGGGCCCGAACATGATGAGATGCTCTTCATTATTATTCATCAATCGTATGAGCTCTGGTTTAAGCAACTTATTCATGAATTCACCGCTGCCCAACAATCGTTAGAAGATGGTGATACCCATCGTAGCCTTGCAATCTTGGGACGTATTCGCACGATCCTTAAAGTCTGTGTAACACAGATCGATATCTTGGAGACGATGACGCCCCTGCAATTTAATGCTTTTCGTGGATATCTCGCATCATCAAGTGGTTTTCAATCAGTACAGTTTAGAAAAGTTGAAGCGATCCTTGGCCGCCGTGATTCACGGTTGTCAGGACATCTGCCACCAAAAGATCAGGCTGAGATTGCAACGATTACTTCACGTAATAGTCTCTGGGATTCAACTCTGGCCTACCTCAATCATCGTGGGCATGGCATCCCAAATCACATTCTCAATCGCGATGTAAAGACACATTATGAAAGCAATGAAGAGATTCAAGAAATTCTTCTTGCAGTACATAAACATGATCCTGAAAGTGCGATGGTCTGCGAGCGCCTTGTAGATATCGATGAAGGTCTGCAAGAGTGGCGCTATCGTCATGTAAAGATGGTCGAACGCACCATCGGATCAAAGATCGGAACCGGTGGTTCAAGCGGGGTTGAATATCTTGCCAGTACCCTCTTTGCGCCAGTCTTCGCTGATTTGTGGCAGATCAGAGCACGTTTTTAATTAAAGCTTTGGCAATCCAACAACGACGATCTCTTCCAATGGCTTGCGACTACGTGGTGCTACCTCACGCTCTGCCAAGGCGGTAGGTAACTTCTCAGCGCTACTTTGTTGTCCAATCGCGATAATCACTACGGGCACAAGCTCACTTGCCATCTCAACATTGCTGCGCGCCTTATCTTTATCAAAGCCAGTCATCTGATGTGCAACAAGTCCACGATCATGGGTTTCAATCACGAGTTGGGCAACTGCTAATCCGCAATCGAATTGGTAGTCAGCATGGATAGAACCATCATCGCGTGTTGGTTGTGCAGCAACAAGAATGAGCGCTGACGCATTCTTTGCCCATCCTTGATTGAACTCAACGAGTGAATCTAATATTTGATTGAAAGCAGAATCGCCACGCTTTCCTACAAAAAAGCGCCACGGTTGTCCATTAAATGCCGATGGTGCCCATCGCGCAGCTTCTAATATTCCTACGAGATCAGTATCTGAAATTGGTGCGCTTTCATCAAGTGAACGAGGACTTCTGCGGATTGCAATCACTTCATTTACTGGGACTGCGGTCTCTGCTTTCATAAGAGGCGACCCTACATTGCCTCTGATAGTCGTGCAGTATGAAAAGTATCCCTATCGCATTGCATCACATTGCATGAGTAAAAATTTTCTTACTTGAGGTTAAAACACGCGTAGAATAGTCATTAGTTGCAACTTATTTAGAGTTCAGAGATACTTAGCCTCTAACGAATTGGACTTTACAAATGTATTCCACGATGCAGAGGCATCATGCAAGTAGCTTTAGACATATCCCTGTCACATCAAAGCCAGTCTCACCAGAGCGAGTTGCTCAAGTTTTGGCAGATGAATGGAAACTTTTCACCAAGAACACAAAGGGCTCCGAGGCTGAAAGTAAGCGCGCCTTCGAATCACTGCCTCTCGGTGTGACCTCAAGCTTCCAGCACTGGGATCCATATCCAATCTCAATCGCCTCTGCAGAGGGCGCCTGGATGACAGATGTTGATGGTCGCAAACTCCTCGATCTCTCTATGGGCTTTGGCGCAATGCTGGCTGGCCACCTCAATCCAATCGTTGTCGAAGAGATCCAAACTGCACTACGCACTGGCATGCTCTTTGTAACACCTTCACCGATTTCAACAGATGCTGCAGAGCGAATCTGTAAGCGCTTTGGCATCGATCAGGTTCGCTTCACCAACTCAGGTACAGAGTCGACGATGTATGCGGTTCGCGTTGCTCGATCTGCAACCGGCAAGATGGGCATCCTCAAAGTTGAAGGTGGTTACCACGGTAGTTACGATCCATTTGTTGTCTCCTCAAAACCACCACTCGATAAAATTGGGAATCCAGAGAAGCCAAAGGCTTACATCGACTCCAACCTCGTTCCAGGAGATGTCTACGTCGTTCCTTTCAATAACCTCAAAGCTCTCGAGAAGATGTTTAAGAAAAACTCCAAGAAGATTGCCTGCTTCATCGTTGAACCAGTACTGGAGAATCTTGCAATTATTCTTCCTGATACTGGATATCTCGAAGGTGTTCGTGCGCTCTGCGATCAGTACAGCGTTGTTCTCATCTTTGATGAAGTAAAAACTGGTCTAACAGCTGGCGCACATGGCGCATCTGCACGTTTAGGTGTTCAGCCAGATTTGATTACTCTTGCAAAATCTATCGGCGGAGGACTTCCACTTGCAGCATTTGGTGGAAAGAAGAAGTACATGGATTACGTCACCAGCGGCAAGATGGCTCACTTCGGAACCTTCAATGGAAATCCACTTGCAATGGCTGGTGTTCGCGCAATCGATCGCATCTGTACTGATGAGGCGATGGAGACGGCAGAAGCCTTTAATTTCCAGGCTTTAACTCGCATTAGTGCAATTATTGATGAGTACCAACTTCCTGCACACACTGTTGGTTTCGGAGTTAAGGGCTGTGTTACGTGGTCAACAACTCCAGTGCGCAATTATCGTGATTACAAAGCGACTGATTTTGGTATCGCAGAAGCACACTGGCTCTTCTCACTTAACCGCGGCATTATCACTCCACCTGGACTAGATGAGCAGTGGTTGATCAGCTTGGCTCATGGCCAGGCAGAGATTGATCTACTCGTTGAAGATTTCCGTGAGTTCGCAATCGCACTACGCGGCTAAATACTCCAAGAAGAATGTAGCGGGCGACCTTCTGCATATCCTGCAGGAGATTGAATTCCAACTGTTGCGCGCTCTGCAAATTCATTGAGATCGTGAGCACCTGCATAGGTACATGAAGATCTCACACCAGCAATAATCTCATCGAGTAGATCTTCAACTCCTGGACGGCTTGAGTTGAGATACATACGTGATGTTGAGATTCCCTCTTCAAAGAGCGCCTTACGCGCGCGGTCAAATGCATCCTCTGATGATGTACGTGCAGCAACTGCGCGAGCAGATGCCATTCCAAAAGATTCCTTAAAGAGTCTGCCGTCAGCATCTCGTTGCAAGTCACCAGGTGATTCATAGGTACCTGCAAACCAAGATCCAATCATTACCTGTGATGCACCAGCTGCAAGTGCCAGTGCAACATCGCGCGGATGGCGTACTCCGCCATCTGCCCAGACAGATTTTCCAAGTTCCTTTGCAGCTGCTGCGCATTCAAGGACTGCTGAAAATTGCGGACGACCCACACCTGTCTGCATACGCGTTGTACACATCGCACCCGGGCCTACGCCCACCTTAACAATGTCAGCTCCAGCTGCGATTAAATCGCGAGTTCCTTCTGCAGTAACGACGTTTCCTGCCACGATCGGAATCGATGGATTGAGCCCACGAATGATCTTTAACGCTTCAACCATCTTCTTCTGATGGCCGTGAGCTGTATCAACGACGAGAACATCTACACCTGAATCAATGAGTGCCTTTGCTTTGGCAGCAACATCTCCATTAATTCCAACAGCTGCAGCGATGCGTAGCCGCCCCTTGCCATCTAGCGCTGGTGTGTACAAAGTTGCACGGAGCGCACCGACGCGAGTTAAAATTCCAACTAGTTCGCCAGATGCGCTGACAACTGGTGCCACTGTGCGGCGATGCTCATGTAAGAAATCAAATGCTTCGCGCGGGTTATATGAATCTGGAATAACAAATGGGTTCTTGCTCATCACCTGTGAGACCTGAGTAAAGCGATCTACAGATACGCAATCCTCTTCTGTAATGATGCCAACTGGCTTATTTCCTTCAACAACAACGATTGCACCATGTGCCCGCTTATTGATAAGGCTGATCGCATCGGCAACCGTGTCAGCCGGAGCCAAGGTAATTGCTGTATCAAAGAATGGGTGACGTGATTTAACCCAAGTGATCACATCATCAACTATTGCATGTGGAATATCCTGCGGAATAACTGCGATACCGCCACGACGTGCAACCGTCTCTGCCATTCGTCGGCCAGAGATTGCAGTCATATTTGCTACAACTATTGGAATTGTTGTTCCTGAACCATCGGTAGATGAAAGATCGACATCCATTCGACTGAGTAACTCTGATGCACTTGGCACCATAAAGACATCGTCGTAGGTCAGGTCATACGTGGGTGTATTTAGGAATCGCACGTAGCCGAACTATACGGGTTCTTAGCTGCGAATAAGAAAATCGCAGCGCCCCACGCCTATTTCGATCAGCTCTGCATTGACTTGATCGCTCCCTTTTGCCCAAGCCTTTGCACTTTCAGGGTCTTTCCCAAAGGCGATGTGGCGCGAAATCAATCGTGAGATACGGAGATCTTCATCGAGAAATGCATACCAACTTTGATCGAGTAGGGGTGAAATCTCTTGCCATCCATCCTTGTCATGCATTAAATAATTACCTTCGACGATAACAACTCGTGTGCTTGGGTAGACCACTCCTTGTGCAGCAATTGACTCTTCGATCGAGCGATCAAATACTGGGTAATAGATTGGATCAGCACCATCAGACTTGATTCTTGAAATAAGACTTGTAAAACCTTTTACATCAAAGGTGTCTTGTGCACCTTTACGATCTGAACGCCCAAGTTCTTTAAGAACCTTATTGCTTAAGTGAAAACCATCCATCGGTACAACAGAGACAAGAGTCGGATCCATTCCTTTAAGGAGATACTTTGAAAGCGTTGACTTACCACCTCCTGGTTTTCCGATAATTCCAATGATTGTTCGCTTTGATTCTGCTATGCGTCCAACGACTATTGCTTTTGCCTCTTCATTTGAAATCTCTTTAGACATCGGTACTTACCTTTATAGCAGCTCTGATCGCTTTGACTTGATCTTCAATTGGCATCGTTGGCACTCCTGGAAATTCTGAAGATTGATTCGGCGCAAGTGGAAGATGGATGAATCCTGAAATCACTGTGCTCTCCTGAAGAAATGATTGTGCGGTAAAGAAAATCTCATTGCAGATGAAGGCTCCTGCGGACAATGAGATCTTGGCGCTAATTCCTAAAGCAGATATGGCATCTACTATCGCCCGAATAGGTAGCGATGAAAAATACGCATCCGCTGCAGCTGTGTTAATTGGCTGGTTCTCTAGCTTGACCCCGGCATTGTCTGCAATTCGCGCATCTGCGAGGTTAATTGCAACCTGCTCTGGGCCGATAAAGTCTCGCCCTTCGGCTTGGCCTAAAGAGATCACAACTGAAGGTTGATGGGTTTCAATCAAATTAATCAGAATCTCGGCAGATCGCTTATATTCAACTGGCAAGATCGCGGTAACAATTTCAATCCCATCAATTCCGTGCTCTGCAATCTCTTGGACAACGGCACCTGATGGATTAAAACTTGCTCCACCAAAAGGTTCAAACCCTGTAAGAAGAACTTTCTTAATTGCCATAGGCCTTGCTCGCAATCTCATGGCGGCGAGCGATATAACTCTGTGACGCTTCAATAATCATATGTTCAAATCTTTCACTGCCTTTGATGTGCGCACGCAGATAATCGGCACTGATCTCTTGGCTAAATTGAGTGTCTGCACTATCTACTGACTCACTCTTCTTGTATGGACGAATCAAACGATAAAAGTAAGTGACTTTATGAATTACCTGCGTTGCTACAAATCGCGAAATTTTCTTACTTGACTTCTTCTCTACAGAGGTTGCAAGGTGAAGCAAAATTTGCGCGATTTCGCTGCCACCTTCTGTATTCGAAAGTTCTACACACTTGCTCTGCAGGCTCTGGCGCAGCGCAGTATCACTTAATTTCGCTACCGTTGCCGTGATATCTGCAAGATTGGTGTGGTCTGCTCGCAGCGCATAGCCATGATCGTGGCACCACTGAGCACGCGCATCTTGATCATCTGTGCCACGAATATTTGAAATCAGTACCGTCGGAATTTGTGCCGGCAGAAGTTCGTGAACGCTGTTATACCCAGTAGCTGCAATCGCGCCATCAAAGGCGGCCAATACATCTGCGAGCGGGAAGTAGCGCTGTACTTTAATATCTAAGCCAACTGGCACAAGGCTCACACCGTGCGCGTCTACTGGGTTCTTAGTTAATACAACTTGTAATCCCTGCCATCCGATAAGCCCAGAAAGTGCAGCGCGCATCTTCTCGTTCATATCGGAATCGCCCGTGCCAAGTTGAACTAAAACTGCAGGGCGATCAGCATCAAGACCTAAAACGTTGCGAGCATTCTCTCGAGAAAGTGCGCGCGATTTCGAATAGAGAGATACCGGTGAAGTCAGAGTTGCATCATTTCGGTTCGAAGTTGGTCCATGATCATATTCACGTGCAATGTCACCAGGCTCAATAATCAGATCTACCAACCGAGATTGAAAAGGAAGTGCGAAGCGTAATAAGTTTTTCTGCCATAGGCCTCTGCGTACCCAGACAATTGTGAGATCAGGACGCTGTAACTTTGTTGCGATAAATCCTGGATAAGGAACAACTCCATCGAATGAAATAACTGATGCACCTGTTTCATCAGCAATTGCAATTAACCGATCACGAAAGTAGCGATCCCATCGATGAGCTGGCATCCAGCGACGAGTCTTTCCAGGAATGTATTCACAAGATATTCCGGTAGTCGATGGAATTTCTGCGATTCCACCTGCGACAGAGACAAGAATTGGCCGTGCAACGTTCTTAAGTTCTTCTGCAATGGCCGTAGCTCGCGCTAAATGCCCCATTCCGATTCCATTGCTTGTAGCAAGGATGATCGTTGGCTTATCCACGGCCTAGAACTTTTCGTAGAACTAGTGACGTTACCTTCTTGAGGAAGATGAGAAGTTGTTGTGGCGAGTTAACTTTCTTGCCTTCTCGCTTGAGGTATCTACCAAATCTGCGCACGCGATTGTGTTTGCCCTGATTGAGTGCAGTAAACCGATCATCGCTGAGCCAAAGTACGCCCCACATATGTGAAATCGAGCTATAGAGAGATCCTTCTATAGTTAACGCACGAGCCAGCGCTGGGGCAAATACAGCAAAAGCCCGTCGATCGTTTTTATCTGCAACGCCCACTAGTCCGTTTTCACTTGCAAGAAGATAATCAATGAGATCTTTGAGATCAGTTGAGCCAGCGGCTTCCGCGAAGATGTAATACGGCGTAGGGCCATGAGTAAATTTCTCAATCAACTCTTCAATTGTTAATTGTGCGTCGATATCAATCTCTTCGAACGAGTACTCACTATCGCCCTTTAGCCAGTTACGTATTTCACGAAGATCTGCATGGATGTCACCAACTGGCGAGTATCTCTTCGCAAGAACTTTCCACGGTGCTAAAAGAGTGATCTGCGCATTGGTGCCCGGTAGGGCTAAAAGATTTGCGCGAAGATCGAGTACTTGGGCCAGTGTCGAGCCGCGAACATCTAAAAACACTTGATAGGTCGGAACCGACCAGCTGAAATTATTCTTTGCGCGCACGCTATGCATCTGTGGAATTACTTGTGCCAGCGAAGGATCGTTATGGCGATGGATCTGATCCTTATTTGATTCAACGGTGCTATGACCAAGATGCCACGAGTGTGCTTGACGGTCTACAACAGTGCGAAGTCCTTGGGTAAATACTCGCCACCCTAATTCAGTATCTTCACCAGTAATAAGATTTCGGTCATAACCGCCTAGATCGCGCCACTGTTGGTTATGAATCGAAAATGTTGCACCAACAAATGCGCGATATCCATCGAGTGCTGGCTTCTCTAGATCGTGAGTGCGCGTTACGCGCTCTTCCCACAGATCTTTACCCCAGCTCTCCTCATGCAAAACATCAAAGGCATCAGCTTTGAGAGCGGCCAAGAGAACTTCTGGTGTGTAGCTCCAGCTCTTTACAAAACGCTTCCATCCCAGAACCGCGTAGTCATCGTTATCGTGATGCCACTTCATGTGATGCGCTAGGTGATCTGGTTCAAAGACCATATCCGCATCGATAAACCAGAGAACATCCTCACGCAGCTTTGCAACGCAATCATTAGTTGCCGCCGTCTTTCCCCATTTACCTGGGCTATTTTTATAAGCGATCAGCTTGGTTTTGGCCAACTTAATCTTTGGCAAGGTCAGCGGTTTTGCGCTGCCATCATCGATGACATAGACCGAAATAAGAGATGCTGGATACGTCTGTGCAACCAGTGAAGCCAGGACTAAATCAAGTTTCTCTTGTCCGTCGCGGCAGGCAATAACTGCAGCCACTGAGAGTTTTGGGCGTGCGACAAGCTCTAGATCATCTGGGCGAGAGAAGCGATATGGCAAGTGGTTCATCGCTCTCCCCCAAATATTGGATGGTCCCAAATGCCGACAACTTGTTCGTTGGCCCCATTGAGATATTTAGAGTAGTTAGTGACATAAGTATGAAAAGTGAATGTGCGACGATAGATATATCCAGCTCCAAATGTGCGCCAGATCTTTCCACCATTATTGGTAATTCCACTCAACATAAATCGATCGACAGCTGTATTGCCATCTCCAAACCATCCGGCAGCCTCTGCAACATCGCGTTGTGCAAGAATTGTTCCACCACAAACCCAGTCGCTCCAAAGTTCTACGGCCTGTGTTCCATGAGGAGCAAAGCGACGTACGGTGAGCTGGAGTGGCTCGAGATACACATAATTCATCGCTCGCCCCACAACTTCCGCGTTAGTATCAAGTGCTGCATCAACGAGATCGCGAAGGTGCTCAGGGCCGTAATAATCATCGTCATCCATCTTTGCGATGTACTCGCCACTGGATTGAGATGCAAGGTTTGAAAGAATCATTCCGAGCGTTTGATCCTTGGTAAATTCCTGAACTGAGACTTTTACTTTACGACGGTTAAGGGCGGCGATCTGACGTTTATGTGATGCTGATAACTCGATGGTGTGCAAACCCAAAACCAAATCAAATGTGGCAAGAGTTTGAGCTAGTAGTTGGTCGAGTAAATGAGATAGGTCATCTGCGCGAAGAGTCGAAACAAGAACGCTGACCGAAGGATATTTATTTATCTTCGAGCGACGAGACTTACGAAGAGCCTCGATGGCTTGAATTTCCTGTGAAAATGAGGTGAATCGATCCATTGTGTTGATTGGATTCGATGCCATGCGCCAAGACTACCAATAATCAAATTGGGCACTGATAAGATCGGAAAATGTCCGATACGCGCACAAGTGGCAAAAAGCCCGCTAAATCTGACTTTATTCTCACCTTCAAGAAGGCACTCCTGAATATCAAGGTCCTCCCAAAGTATTTCTACAGCCGCTACATCAAGAAACCTTTACCGGTTAAATCAAAGATTGTATTTGTTGTTTCATTCCCGCGTTCTGGCACTCATGCGATCGGCAGCCTTCTCTCAAATGAGAAAGTTGGCTTTAGGTACTACGGCGAATTCTTTATATTCAACGCCTGGAATTCACAGATTGAGCGCATTAATCGCTTCTATCCATTCTTCTCTCTGCGCTACTCACTCAACCTACGCAAGCAACGTAAGGCATGGAAATACTTTAAATTTGAGACTACTTCACTCGATGCCCACCGCACTATGGCAGCTATTCAAAGCCTTCCAGGTATTCACATTATCAAGATATTTCCTCAACATCTCTCAGATCCTCTTCTACAGTCAATCATCGCGGAATTTAAGCCGCACATCATCTTCCTTCGCAGAAATCATCTTGATCGCTTTGTCTCCCATAAGAAGGCGAATGCATCAGGTAAATGGCACACGGCAAGTACCTCTGATCTCGTTATTGACCTAGACCCACGCGAATTCGAGACCTTTATTACTAATTACAGAAAGTTCTATACCGATTACTTCCACTTTGTGAAGGCGCAAGGTTGCCCTGTTCTCGATGTTGACTTTGCCGACCTACATAGCCCAGAGAAGGTTCGCCAGATACAGAAGTTTGCGCAATTCGATGATTTCACTGACTGGGATAAGTTAACTCTTGCTCCAACCACAGTAAAGCAGGATCGCTCGAGCAAAGTGCAAGAAGATTTCTTAGCCAAGACTGGAAAGTCTCAAGCAGATTATGAGTTCCAGGCTGTGATGTCATGAGCAAGATTTCGGCAATCCTCAAAGAACTCGAGAATGAATCGATAGAGATTCTTCGCGAGACCGCCTCCGGTTTCAAGAAGCCGGTAATGATGTATTCAATAGGTAAAGATTCATCAGTCTTATTACACCTTGCTCGCAAAGCTTTCTATCCATCACCTATTCCATTCCCTCTTTTACACGTGGATACAACATGGAAGTTCAAGGAGATGATCTCCTTCCGCGATCGAATCATCGCGGATACCAAGTCACAGCTCATTGTTCATACCAACCAAGAAGGCGTTGAAGCCAATATCAATCCTTTTAATACAAATGCCTCTGAATACACACGTGTCATGAAGACGGTGGCGCTGCGCCAGGCACTTGATATGCATGGCTTTGATGCTGCGATCGGTGGATCTCGCCGTGATGAAGAGAAGAGCCGTGCCAAGGAACGCATCTTTAGCGTGCGCGATCCAGGACATCGTTGGAATCCGCGTGAACAACGCCCAGAGCTGTGGCGTACCTACAACACCCGCCTTGCACCAGAACAAACTATGCGCGTATTCCCAATCTCTGACTGGACTGAAGCCGATATTTGGCATTACATCTTGCAAGAACGTATTGAAGTTAACCCGCTTTACTTTGCGCAAGAGCGCCCTATGGTCCAACGCGGTGACCAGATGATCATGGTCGATGACGATCGCTTCCAACTTCGCGATGGTGAGACTCCATTTATGAAGGTGGTTCGCTTCCGCACCCTTGGTTGCTATCCACTTACGGCCGCGGTTGAATCAACTGCGACAACAATTGAAGAAGTTGTTGAAGAGGTACTACAAGTCAAACTCAGCGAACGCGCTACGCGTTTGATCGATGGAGATAATGAAGACTCCATGGAGAAGAAAAAGACTGAAGGGTATTTCTAGTGGCCGGGGCAATTGTTCGTCTTCTTACATGTGGAAGCGTTGATGATGGCAAGAGCACGCTCATCGGTCGCCTTCTTGTTGAGACCGACAGCATTCCGCACGACACAATCGGAGCAGCTCGCAAGGTGCGCCGTAGCGGTTCGACCATTCCTGCTGGTGAAATTGACTTTAGTTTGCTCACTGATGGTTTAGAGGCAGAGCGCGAACAGGGCATCACCATCGATGTTGCCTACCGTTCCATGTCACTTCTAGACGGCAAGCGCCTCATTATTAGCGACGCACCGGGACATGAGCAGTACACAAGAAATATGGTCGTTGCAGCTTCTCGCGCCGATATTGGTCTTGTATTGATTGATGCGATGAAAGGTGTCCGCACGCAGACACTTCGCCACCTCACAATTTGTTCTTTGATGGGCGTCTCTCGCGTGATTATCGCTATTAATAAGTTAGATGCGATGGGCTACAAGCAAGAAGTCTTCGATGCTATATCTGCCGATATCCAGCGGGCAGTAGAGCGCCTTGATGTAAAAGACATCCACATTATTCCGTGCAGCGCACTAGCGGGAGATAACATCGTTTATCCAAGTACGCAGATGCCTTGGTACACAGGACAGACTCTGCAAGATGCGATTCAGAGCTGGCAGAAGGTCAAAGATCCAACTGCAAGCGGTCTTATGCGTATCCAAATGATTGCTCGCACAGATAACTTCCGCGGAGTATCTGGCACCGTTCGCCGTGGCACATTCTCACAGGGCGAAGAAGTCACCATCTTTCCAAGTAATCAGAAGGCGACAATCTCATCGATCGTTACCTTTGAAAATGAGATCAAGAAGGCCGATACCGATGATGCAGTGACCCTTGTTCTCACACCAGAAGTAGATGCGACCCGCGGTGATGTCATCGCAGCATCGAAAGATGATCTCGTTGCAGCAGATCGCTTTGCAGCACACGTCGTCTGGCTCAATGAAGATCCATTGATTCATAGCCGCTCATATCTGATGATTAGTGGACCATCAATAACGCCAGCAATTATCACCAAGATTCGCCACAAGATCGATGTCAATACCGGCGAGCACATCTCATCAGACACGCTAAAGATGAATGAGATTGGTGATGTTGAGATCGCATCTGATATTCCACTGGTGATGCGCCCATATAGCGATGATCGCGAATTCGGAAACTTCATTCTCGTAGATCGCCTGACGCTAAAGACTGTTGGCGCTGGAATGATTCGCCACTCTTTACGACGTGCATCTAATGTGACTCATCAAGATTACGAAGTCGATAAGGTCCAACGTAGCGCGCAGAAGAACCAGAAATCACGTGTAGTCTGGCTTACCGGCCTCTCTGGTTCAGGAAAATCAACAATTGCAAACGCTCTTGAGAAGAGGCTCTTTGCTCAAGGTGCTCATGTATATGTTCTCGATGGAGATAACTTACGACTTGGCCTCAATATGGATCTTGGATTTACTCCCGAAGATCGCGCAGAGAATGTGCGTCGCGTATCCGAAGTTGCAAAGCTCATGGTGGATTCAGGACTCATCGTGATCTCAGCACTTGTCAGCCCATTTGAAGTGGATCGCCAACGCGCAAAGAGCATCTTTGAAGATGGTGAATTCCTCGAGATCTTCGTCGATACACCTGTAGAAATTTGCCGTGCGCGTGATCCAAAGGGTCTCTATAAGAAATCTGCCGCAGGTGAAATTCCTAACTTCACCGGAGTCGGCCAGGATTATGAGCGCCCATCACACCCTGATTTAGTGATTGATGGCACCACGCCAATCGATGAGAGCGTTGAGAAGATCCTTAAGATCCTCCTATGAACTGGATTCTCTTTGCATTCGTAGGAACCATCGCACAACTCATTGATGGCGCACTCGGTATGGGTTTTGGCCTCACCAGTTCAACTCTGCTCGTCACAATCGGCGCATCTGCAGCTGTGGCGTCTGCCGCCGTTCACTTCGCTGAAATCGGTACAACTCTTGCATCCGGTGCTTCACATTGGCATGCAGAGAACATTGATAAGAAGATCCTGCTCCGTCTAGCTATTCCAGGTGGAATCGGCGCTTTCCTCGGTGCAACCTTCCTCTCCTTTATTGATCTTTCAAGTTCAAAGATCTTTATCTCTACTCTTCTTCTCTTTCTCGGTTTTCTTCTGCTCTATCGCAACGTCTTTAAGACCGAAGGCCAAGTAAATGTCATCGAAATTAAGAATCCCAATTTTTTAAGTTACCTAGGATTTACCGGCGGATTCGTTGACGCATCAGGTGGCGGTGGGTGGGGTCCCATAGTTACTCCAACACTTATCTCAACGACATCAACTGAGCCTCGTAAAGTAATTGGAACAGTAAGTGCCGCCGAATTCGTAGTTGCAGTCGCTGCCTCAGTTGGATTTCTCGCTCAGATCGGTCGCATCGATATTGATTGGGCAATTGTTGGTGGACTAGCCCTTGGCGGCACAATTGCAGCACCTTTTGCAGCCAAGCTCGTTGGAATTCTCCCAGCAAAGCAACTCGGCATCGTTGTTGCTGTCGCCATTATTATTCTTAACGCCATAGCAATCATTCGAGCATAAGCAGGAGCATCTCATGCGTTTTCTACTCTCAGTAATCGATTCAGCATCTCGAACCGGATCAACTGATGAGATGGCAGCTATCAATATCTTCAATGAAAAATTACAGAACAACGGCCACTGGATTTTTGCATGTGGAGTTGATTCACCAAATAGTGCCAAGCTTGCAGATAATCGCGCTGGCGCAGGAATCACACAGGATGGTTCATATGTTGATAACGATGAGTTCCAAAGTGGCTTCTGGATTATCAACGCAGCCGACCACGATGAGGCAATGGCGCTAGCCCATGAAGGTTCTAAAGCGTGCAACCGTAAGGTCGAAGTTCGCCCGCTACTCGGCTAGGGAAAAAGAAAAGCCCTTGGTGTGAAAGGCACCAAAGGCTTAACTCGTGCGCGCGAAGGGATTCGAACCCCTAACCTTCTGATCCGTAGTTTCCCTTTACGCTTACCTGAGTGTCTCTCAACGGTTCTAGTGCTTCGTTCTTTTGTCTCTATTGAGCGTAAAAGCAACCCTGAAGGTTCTTGCTATGTCTCGGCATATCTATACGGTTGAAAGCAAAATGAAAGCAAATTTGAACGCCCCCAAAATTCAGCGGTTTGGAATTCTTACAATTTATACAGTTCAGCTCGAGGCGGTTTAGATCGCTTTGTAATGGTTTGAATCGGTCTAAATCGGGGAGAGAAGGTCAGGAAAGACAGGTGGGTAGGCAGGACAC
>Ga0209135_1000407_pt1 | contig 15524 bp, 17 predicted proteins | sample LauGreSBDMM110SD_4_FD_187570 | JGI IMG/M metagenome (GOLD analysis project Ga0209135, IMG submission 187570) | Freshwater lake microbial communities from Lake Michigan, USA - Su13.BD.MM110.SD (SPAdes) (version 3) | ecosystem: Environmental > Aquatic > Freshwater > Lake | place: Lake Michigan... | reverse complement strand
AGTTCGTCGAAGAAATGTGTGTAAAAACTTCGGGACTGAGAAAGCGATAATCACACTACGCCCGTAGAAGCCCTGTTTTAATACCGAAGGACCCGGGTTCGATTCCCGGCACCTCCACTTGTTTTTTGATCTATGAAGCACTGATAAGCCATCAGTGAACGGTCCCTGACCAAGATGGAACCAATAGCCGATTTTATGACCGAATAATTTTGGACCCGCAACATAAATATTCCCCTTAACGCTGTAATCTACGGATATGACCATAATTGAAATTTTCTTTATTTTCATGATAACAACTTCTTTAACTTTGACTGGATTCGTGATTCGTCAGCGAAAAAATAATCGAATGCTTGGTGAGCTAGTAGCTCAAAGTAAAGTAAGCGGTCATGATAGATATTCGAAGTTGAATGTGGGAATGAGAAACCAAGAGTATGTGTCAAAATGCCCTTCTTGTGCAGAATGGATAAATCTTGAAGCGAAGATCTGTAAATCGTGTCAACAAAGTGTCACAGAACATAACGAAGCAAAAAAAGAAGGTATGAGGCTTATTGATCAAGAAATAAAAGAATTGCAGATTGCTACAGATCTCAAAAATAGAGAACAGTTACAAGCCATCCTTAAAAATAGTTTTTTTCGAATCTCTGTCGGAGCAGTCTTAGTAGTTATTCTATTCTTTGTGATCACAAACATTGCATCTACAGTGAAATACAGGAATGCGACAGCTATGCCCACTAGCGCTTCCGCTCTTGTTGCTAAGTGGGATGCAATTGCGACCGAATGTCGCTTCCTTGGTATTTCTCCACAGCCAAAATCGGAAATTTGGTCAAGCGGTACTGTGCAATTTTCAATTGACATCCCTTCCGGCTTGGCTACCTTTGATTGGGACTCTGTTTTAGGAAAAGAGATTATCTGCTTCTCAGAAGAGGCATTGGGATTAGATGTATCAAAAAAGCTTGATTCTAATTCGATTAATAACCTTAACCTCCGAAATTCCTTTTCTATATTCGGATCTTATGACAGTTCCTATATAGCATTTTATTGGGGCTAAAGTAGGAATAGATTGGCTGGCAATCGACCTAGGAATACAAAAAAGTTAACGAGGCTATTTAATTAAGTTAGTGCTGCCCACCCGGGCCATGACCATCTCGTCCTGAAGATCTTCCAATGCGCTTTACTTTCTTGGCACGGATAATTTCTGTGCCATCCGCGCTATAAATACGAGGCTCTTCTTTTCCTTTAATTCCCAGAAGAATTAGCAACCTTACGAGGATGAAGAATTCAGGGAAGTACTCACGCCGTAAAGCAATATATGCAGAGACAATTGCGTAAGCGCCAAAAAACTTTGCGATAGTAACGTCCGCAGACATTAAAGAGAAACCAAGGAAAGTTCCAATTATTATGGTCAAGGCATGAATAATCTTGCGGAGCACATTAACAATTGCCCACGGAACGTTTTCCTTTGAATTCAGGAAATTCACTAAACTGTGTGAGGTTAATGCAATTGCAAATGGTCCTGAAAATAAAGTGACCATAAAGATGATGACAACAAGGTAGGCAAGTGATTCCATATCTATGCCTCCCACTCATGTCGAAGTGCTGCGAACAACATCATGTTCTCACGAGTTCCATCCCCACAGCAGGACTTATCCCTCAAAACACCTTCTTGTTCATAGCCAGCGTTTGTAAGAACCTTCAATGATGGCTTGTTCGATTCCACAACTAGGGCCTCAATGCGATAGAAACCAATAGTTTCAAAGCCATATCCAGTTAATAGCTTCGTTGCAGCTGTTGCAATTCCTTTGCCGCGAGCATCTGCAGTTATCCAATAGCCGATTTCAGCCTTTGCTTCATCAAGGACCAGTGTGTGGAAAGAGAGTGCACCTGCAAATTTTCCATCGTATTCAAGAACTAATTGAATTTCAGTCTGCATGGTGAAGCCATTAGGGGAGCGTTCACGAACATAATGTTCAGCGTTAGCCATTTGATAATTAGCTGGGATGCGGGTGAACTTTGGAATAAGTGGATCTTGAACACCTTCAAAGATCGGAACTATGTCTCGTTCTTCAGGCTTTCGGAGCGTGATCAACCCATACTGCAAGGTTGGTACTTCTGTGGGCCACCAGATCATTTATCTAGTATCGCAGGTTGATTAACCTTCTTGTAAGTCAGTAGGCGCGCCATGCACATCAAGTACATCTGCGCCTAACTTGGAACCATCTCCGCTGCGGTTTAGAGGCGTCTTTGGCTTGGCATCATCCTTATAAATAGCAGGAATGGAGCCGAGCAATCCTTTTTGAAAGTCCTCAAAAGCTTGGAGAACTTCGCGCTTTGTATTCATAACAAAGGGACCCATCCATGCCACAGGCTCTTTAATTGGTGCCCCACCGAGAATGAATAGTTCTAGTTCGGGAGATCGTGCTTCTTGTTGATTAGCAGCGCGCACAACGATTGTGTCACCATCACCAAAGACAGTTAATTGACCCATCTGAACTGGACGAGCTTCATCGCCGACAAAACCATGTCCTGCAATTGTGTATACAAGTGCGTTGTAATCCTTGCGCCATGGCAAACGTAATTCTGCGCCAGCTGCAACAGTTGCATGCAACAAAGTAATTGGCGTTTGTGTTGAACCTGGGCCAAAGTGTCCAGCAACTTCACCGGCAATAACCCGCAACAATGAACCACCATCTGAAGAGGACAACAGGGCAACATCTTTGGCACGAACATCTTGATATGCAGGAGGCGACCACTTCTTTGCAGCAGGCAAGTTCACCCACAGCTGGAATCCGTGAAATAAACCACCAGACATCACCAAACTTTCAGGGGGAGTTTCAATATGGAGAATTCCGGCTCCAGCTGTCATCCATTGTGTGTCGCCATTTGAAATCGTTCCACCACCACCATTGTTATCTTGGTGATCAAAGATTCCATCAATAATGTAGGTAACAGTTTCAAATCCGCGGTGTGGGTGCCAAGGAGTTCCTTTTGGTTCGCCTGGTGCGTATTCAACTTCGCCCATTTGATCCAGGTGAATAAATGGATCAAGTTCTGCCATATCAACACCAGCAAATGCACGGCGAACAGGAAAGCCTTCACCTTCGAAACCTTGCGGGGCAGTCGTAATGCTTTTCACTGTGCGAGCACGCGCGCCAACAACTTCGTTTACACGAGGCAATATGGTGATGTCGCTGACGGTTACTGCAGGCATTGGACTCTCCTTAGTTCAGAGCCCAATAATAGTTGAAGATTCAACTACCTGCAACTCTTGTATTAGAGTGCTTTGAGCGCTGAAACGACCTTGGTAAGCGAAGCCTTGGCATCGCCAAACAAAAGCATTGTCTTTGGGTCGTAGAGAAGTTCATTTTCAATACCAGCAAATCCTGGGCGCATTGATCGCTTCAAGAAGATGATGTTGGCAGCGTTATTAACTTCAAGAATTGGCATTCCATAGATTGGGCAACCAGGAGTTGTTTGTGCGGCAGGGTTAACAACATCGTTAGCCCCGATCACGATTGCAACATCTGTCTGGCCAAAAGTTGGATTTACTTCATCCATTTCTTGCAATTGATCATAAGGAACATTTGCTTCTGCAAGAAGCACGTTCATATGTCCTGGCATGCGACCTGCAACAGGGTGAACACCGTATGCAACATCAATGCCCTTTGAAATCATTAAATCAGCTAATTCGCGAACCGTGTGTTGTGCTTGCGCAACAGCAAGTCCAAATCCAGGAACGATTACAACGCGGCGAGCGTAGTTAAGCAAGATCGCAACATCATCAGGTGAACCGGAACGAACTGGACGCTCTTCACCAGCTGCGGCAACATCTTGTGGCTTTGCTGTGAATGCACCAAATAAAGTTCCAAATAATGAACGTCCCATGGCCTCTGCCATCAAGCGGGTCAAGATAGTTCCTGATGCACCAACAAGTGTTCCGGCAATGATCAACAAGGTTGAATCAAGTACATAACCACTTGCAGCCACTGTTAAGCCAGTAAATGCATTAAGTAGTGAGATAACAATTGGAACATCTGCTCCGCCAACAGGAAGTACGAACAAGATTCCGAACAACAGTGACAATCCTGCAAGAATTAAAAGTGGTGTTGTGCCGATTGCGGTTACTACCCATCCACCAACACCAAGCACGGAAGCTAATGTCGCAGCAATAATGAAGCGGCCTGCAGGGAAAATTACAGGCCTAGTTGTCATCAACTCTTGAAGCTTCATAAAGGTAATGATTGAGCCGCTGAAGGAAACACAACCGACAATTACTGTAAAGACTGTGAATACAACAACAGGAGTAGATGCCTTAGCGCCAAGATTTAAGTACTCAACGATTGCTACCAAGGCTGCTGCGCCACCACCCACACCATTAAATAGTGCAACTAGTTGTGGCATTTGGGTCATTTGAACCTTGCGAGCTGCAGGAACTCCGATTACAAGTCCAATTGCGATTGCTCCAAGAATCCAACCAAGGTTGTTCAGGGGTAGTGAAGATTCTTCGTTGGAGTAGAAGAAGACAACCAGGGTTGCTAACCCAGCGCCAAAGGCACCAATTAAGTTGCCTCGTCGGGCTGTCTTTGGGTGGGACAAACCCTTAAGAGCAAGAATGAATGCGATACCGGCGGCTAAGCCAATGAGGTCATATACGGTGCGGCTCATTTCTTATTTCCTTTGAACATTTCAAGCATTCGGTCGGTCACGACAAACCCGCCCACCATGTTGATAGTCGCCAGAATGATCGCAGCAATAGAAAGGCCTAGCTCAAGATTTGTTTTACTGTGATCGGCCACAATGATTGCTCCAACCAAAATAACTCCGTGTATCGCATTGGCACCAGACATCAACGGTGTGTGCAATGTTGAAGAGACCTTAGAAACTACCTCAAAGCCCACAAAAACAGAGAGAACGAAGATTGAAACAATCGCCATCGGTTCCATTACTGAACTCCTCTTCGTGATCCGCCATGAGTTACTGCTGCGCCGTTAATAATTTCATCATCAAAATCCAGATTAAAAGCAACCTTTTGGTCATCCTTTGCAGGAGTAGTGAAGAGAGACAAAAGATTTACTACGTTTCTTGAATACAAGAATGATGCGTGGAACGGAAGCTGGCTAGGCACATCTTTACCACCCCAAATGCGAACACCGCCTGCAGTTTCAACAATCTCGCCAGGTTTTGATCCCTCAACATTTCCACCAGTTTCGGCGGCCAAGTCAACGATGATTGTTCCTGGAGCCATTGAATCAACCATCGCTTGGGTCATCAGACGTGGTGCTTGGCGACCAGGGACCGCCGCAGTAGTAATAACAACATGAGATTTTGCAATGTATGGTGTTAAAAGTTCCCGTTGCTTTGCTGCACGATCCTCTGTCATCTCACGGGCATAGCCGCCAGCACCTTCTAGTGCTTCAAGTTCTAGTTGAATAAATGTTGCACCCATTGAACGAACTTCATCAGCAGAAGCTGGGCGAACATCGTAAGCAGAAACCACTGCGCCTAATCGACGTGATGTTGCGATTGCTTGCAAACCAGCAACACCTGCGCCAAGAACTAAAACTTGTGCCGGAGTAACAGTTCCAGCCGCTGTCATAAGCATTGGGAAGAATCGTGGAGAAAGTTCTGCACCAACAACTGCTGCGCGATATCCGGCACAGAGTGCTTGTGAAGTTAGGGCATCCATTGATTGCGCACGTGAAATACGTGGAACAAGTTCAAGTGAGAACGCTGTAACACCAGCTGCTGTGGCCGCCTCAATGGAATCAACTGCAGTAACTGGAGACAAAAACGAAATTGTGATTGCGCCTTTTTTCAAGGTCGCCATTTGTTGGGCTGTCAGCGGCTGAACAGACAGGATTACATCTGCATCAGATAGGACATCACCTTGTTTCACAGTGGCACCAGCTGTTGTGAAGTCAGCATCAGTTGCTTGCGCATGAGTACCCGCGCCAGATTCGATAATTACATCTAGGCCTAATCGAGTCAGTTTGTTGATGATGTCTGGAACAAGCGCAACACGCTTTTCTCCAGCTTTGATTTCTCTCGGAACGGCTACGCGCATGGGCCAAATATTAGTGGGTGGAACCCTTCAAGTCACCTTTTATTAGGTGATAGAGAATCGATTGAATAGTAGTTCGGCGGTGATAGGCCTCTCGCCATACGACAGAACGTGGGCCATCGATTACAGATGCTTCTACTTCTTCACCTCGGTGAGCAGGTAAACAATGCATGAACAGCGAATCCTTGCTGGTTAATTTCATGAGGTTTTCAGTTACAGCAAATGGCGATAGCGCTGGCATCTTCTCGGCGCGATCTGCTTCTGAGTCTCCCATTGACATCCAAACATCTGTATAGAGAACGGATGCATCTTTGGCTGCAGCTTCTGGATCATGCGTCACTTCAACTTTTCCACCATTATGTGCTGCAATATTTTTTGCAACAGCCACGACAACAGGATCTGGTGCCCACTTTCCACTAGGTGTGGCTGCAACAACATGTGCGCCCATGATTGCGCCCATGAGTAACCAGGCATGGGACATATTGTTTCCATCGCCAAGGTAAACAAATTTGCGACCAGCAATATCTGTTCCGAAGTTTTCGCGAATTGTTAACCAATCAGCCAGTAATTGTGTTGGGTGATCAGCATCTGTCAATGCGTTGATAACTGGGATTGATGCGTTAGCACCAAGTTCATCCACATCGGCTTGGGCAAATGTTCGAATGATCAATGCACTGCAATAGCCACTAATTATTTTTGCGGTATCAGCAATTGTTTCGCCTCGACCTAATTGTAATTCATCTCCGCGGATAAAGATTGGGGTTCCGCCAAGGTGCGCAACGGCAGTTTCAGATGACAAACGGGTCCGAGTTGAAGGCTTTGTCATATAAATAGCAACGGACTTATTTGCTAAAGCGGTATGTGAACGCAGAGGATTCTCAGCAAATTCGGCCGCTGTCGACAGTAATAATTCGACATCGGCGCGGCTCAAGTGCTCGGTTCGCAGTAAGTCCTTCATTTGTGAATTCTACCCGTACTTTTGAGGTGCTCGAAGGTATTCTTATCCACCTAATGGGCCTCTTCAAGAAAATCGGAACAGACGGTGATACCGATCTGCTGACCCGACCATCCGAAGAACTACTCGAAGATGATGGTGGGCATGATCGTTTCTCGCATTATGTGAAGAAAGAGAAGATCGTCGAATCAGCGGTCACTGGCAAGTCAGTTAAAGCTCTGTGTGGCAAGAAGTGGACTCCATCTCGAGATCCTGAAAAGTATCCAATCTGCCCAACCTGCAAGGAAATATTCGCAGGATTGAAATCAGCACCCGAAGACAAATAACTATGAAGCGCAGGATTGGCTTCGCACTTTCACTACTCTTACTTTTCACCGTAGCAGTCCAGCCTTTACAGGCAGCGGAAAAAGAGCCACGAAAGATTTTGTCAGGCTGGATTCCTTATTACTCAGTTAAAACTGTTTTGCCATTAGTCCGTAAGCTTCCATCCGCCGCGCCAAGTGTTGTGGGGCAGCCAGCAATTTGCGATGCATCTCAGTATGGCCCTGCTGAGAATCTGGCAATTGAAAATTCATACCTCTTTAAAAATAAAGATTTAATGAGAGAGGTAATGCCCTTTTGGTTTAGTTTAAAAAGCCCAACGGTGATTCGTGATGACTACGTCAGTGGAAATCCATCATGGCCCATGGCAGACACTGTGTGCTTGATGCGTAGGGCCGGCCTGCAGGTAATTCCGACAATGACTGATGGCACCGACAAACTTGTTCTCTCGGAGTATTTATCCAATTCTACAACTCGCACAACACTTGTGAAAACAATTGTGGAATTAGTTATGAAAAATAACTTCGATGGAATTGATCTAGATTATGAAGGATTTGCTTTTGTTGATGGGAATTCAACTTGGAGTAAAACCGCACCGAGGTGGGTTGCATTCGTAAAAGAATTGAGCGTTGCGTTGCGAGCTAATAAAAAATTACTTTCAGTTTCAACTCCATATTTATACAACCCTAATGAGGTGCAAAAGGGATACTTTGTATATGCATGGGCAGAAATTGCAACCAGCATCGATCGTTTGCGAATAATGACCTATGACTATTCAGTAGCAAAGCCAGGGCCAATGGGTCCTTTGTCATGGACTGAAAAAACTATTCAATATGCAATAAGTGTTATGCCAGCCTCAAAGGTATACATGGGTTTGCCTGGTTATGGACGCGATTGGATTACATCAGTAAACGGAAAGTGTCCGACTTCCGCACCGCCTGGATTAATTGGCGGCGCTAAGGCTGCAACATTTAAAATGAATTACGCTGCTGCAAAAGCGGCAATTGACGGTGCAATTCCAATTTATAACGAAAAATATGGCGAAGCTACATACAACTACTCGCAGAGTTACAACGGATTGTCTGCATCCGGTGCATCAACCGCCTGCACAGTAAATCGAACTGTTTGGTATCAAAATGCTCGAAGTTTTGCCGAGCGCATGGCCTTAGTTGCAAAGTATCGTCTTGGTGGCGCTGCTATGTGGACTTTAGGAATGGAAGAAGTTGAGGCGACCACGCAAATTCGAAATGCTGCTCTTGCAATCGCACCTGATCCAGTAATCAATACGATGACATTTGAAGGTGTTGACCAAGGTTCTGTTTACTATGGAAACCTCTTCACGGTTAGAGGTCAGTTCACACTTAAAGATAAAACACCTATAGCTGGACTAACTGTTTCCTTAGAAATTAAGCGCCCAAATGAATCAGCGTGGACCAAGATTACAGATTTAGTAACAGCAAACGATGGCAGTGTTATGACGCCTATGACTCTAGGTGGAGATGCTTCAATTCGTTTAACAACCCTTGGTACGTGGGAGCGTTCAGAATCTATTAGTAAAGAAGAGAAGGTTTCTGTAAAGAGCCTCATTCAGATTGATCGACCAGTATCTGTATCAAAGGGAGCCGTATTTACAATTAAAGCTCAATTACTGCCGAAAAATGTTGGCAAGTCTGCGAATTTGCAGAAAAATATTAACGGGAAGTGGCAAAATATTGGCACAGTATCAATTTCTGATTTAAATGGTGTCTTTGTATTTAGCGCAACTGAGCCAAAACGAGGAGTCGTAACTATGCGCATCCAAGTCATCGGTGACATTGCATCTGAACAATTTGCGATAGTGATTCGATAATTATGGTCAAAATTAAAGACAAAATTGAAGAAGAGTTACAAGCAATATTTAGCAATGATGCTCCTTGGATAACTATTGTGTGGGATGACCCAGTAAATCTCATGACCTATGTGACATATGTTTTAATGGAATTATTTGGATATAACAAAGAAAAAGCTCACGAACTTATGATGAAGGTTCATACTGAGGGCAAAGCAGTTGTTTCAAGTGGCAGTCGAGAAGAGATGGAACACGATGTGGCTCGCTTACATGAATATGGATTGTGGGCAACATTGCAACGCGGTGATCAAGCAATATGAAAGAAAATGAGCATGGCTTTTTCCGTCACGGAGATAGCGCTTACTTAGCTAATTTTTCTGAAGCTGAGCGTGAAGTGCTGACAAATTTGGTTGAGCAAATAATTGAACTATTAGCAGAACGTGTGGATCACCATAGTGATGATCCTTTGGCGGCAATGGTTGGAATAACAATGCATGACACACCTCCAGATGATGAGGTGTTATTACGTCTGTTGCCCAATGCTTATGCGGATCAGGTAGATGCTTCTGAATTTCGCAGATATACCGAGTCAACTTTGCGCCAAAAGAAACAAGCACATGCATTGGCGATGCGAATGCACTTAATGAGTGCTGTCGATGGGATCGTAGAAGTCGATCATGATGGTGCAAATGCGTGGCTTGGAGCGATGAATGATGTTCGACTTGCACTTGGTGTGCGATTAAAGGTTGAAGAAAATACGCATGAGGATTTGGAATTATTGGCCCCTGATGACCCAATGCGCGGTGTTTATGCCGTATACAGCTGGCTTGGTTGGCTGCAAGAAAGTTTAATTTATGCCCTTATGGATGATTCCGAATAGTTTTCCTGCTGGTAAGACCATGGGCTCAAGGTAGGCTAGTCCCGTGAGTGATGCCCCAATTGGAATATTTGATTCAGGTGTAGGTGGTCTCACTGTTGCACGTGCAATCTTGGATCAACTTCCTAATGAATCCACTCTTTACATTGGTGATACCGCTCGTGGCCCGTATGGTCCGCGCCCATTAGCTGAAGTTCGAGAATTCGCTCTTGAAACAATGGATTTCCTTGTCGATCAAGGTGTTAAAGCAATTGTTATTGCCTGCAATACAGCCTCTGCTGCAATGCTTCGTGATGCGCGTGAGCGATATTCAGTCCCGGTCATTGAAGTAATTCAACCGGCGGTGCGTCGTGCTGTGGCAGCAACCCGTACCGGAAATATTGGTGTGATTGGGACTCGAGCAACGATTGAGTCAAAGGCTTATGTAGATGCATTTGCGGCTGCGCCACAACTACAGATCACCTCAATTGCATGCCCATTATTTGTTGAATATGTAGAACGCGGGGAAACTTCAGGTGCGGAGATTACAAAGATTGCCCGCGAGTATTTAGCACCAGTGATGGACGCAAAGGTTGATACTTTAGTTTTGGGATGTACCCACTATCCATTATTGACTGGAGTTATCTCCTATGTAATGGGTGAAGGCGTGACCTTGGTTTCGAGTGCCGAAGAAACAGCAAAAGATTTATATCGTACATTGGTTGAAAATGGCTTGTTGCGTCCACAGTCGGCAACCCCAGCAACACATAGATTCTTGGCAACTGGAGATGCAAAGGCGTTTGAAGCCTTGGCACGACGTTTTCTAGGTCCCGAGGTAACGCAAGTTGAACACCAATTGCTAACGAAAAACTAGGAGATATAGATGTCACGCAATGATGGACGCACAGTTAATGATCTGCGCGAAATAAAATTTACTCGCAGTTGGTTAGATCATGCTGAAGGTTCGGTACTAGTTGAATTCGGTAAGACTCGTGTTTTGTGTGTTGCTTCATTTACCCCAGGTGTTCCACGTTGGCTAAAAGACACTGGCAATGGATGGGTTACATCAGAGTATTCAATGTTGCCTCGTGCCACTCACACCCGTTCAGACCGTGAAAGTGTGAAAGGAAAGCTGGGTGGACGAACTCAAGAGATTTCGCGTCTCGTAGGTCGCTCACTGCGTGCAGTAGTAAATATGAAGGAACTTGGCGAAAATACAATCGTTATTGACTGCGATGTTTTGCAAGCAGATGGTGGAACTCGCACCGCTGCAATTACTGGTGCATATGTTGCACTTGCAGATGCAATCTCTTGGGCAAAAGCTCAAGGCCACATCAAATCGGATGCAAAACCACTCAATGATTCTGTCGCAGCAGTTAGCGTTGGAATCATCGATGGTGTTCCAATGCTCGATCTTTGCTATGAAGAAGATGTCCGTGCAGGTACAGATATGAATGTTGTCGTGGCTGGTGATGGACGCTTTATCGAAGTTCAAGGAACTGCTGAAGGTGAACCATTTGATCGCGCATTATTAAATCAACTTCTTGATTTAGCTGTTGCTGGTTGTTCAACTCTAAACCAGATGCAGAAAGATGCTCTTGCGAAGTAATGTCTCACAAACTTGTTTTAGCAACTCGTAACCAAGGAAAGATCACTGAGTTTCGACGCATTCTAGATGCCTTAGCACCAGGGGCAATTGAACTGATCGGCATAGATCAATTTCCGGATTTGGTTGATGTTGAAGAAACTGGATCAACATTTGAGGAGAACTCTTTACTCAAAGCTCGCTACACAAGCCAAGCAACTGGCTTACCAGCCATTGCCGACGACTCAGGATTATGTGTAGATGCGTTAAATGGCGATCCAGGAATATTTTCTGCCAGGTGGGCAGGTGAGCACGGTAATGACCTAGCAAATCTGGAGAAAGTTCTAGATCAGCTTAAAGATGTTCCACAGGACAAACGCACGGCACACTTTATGTGTGTGGCATCGCTTGTACTTCCAGACGGACGCCACCAGGTCGCCGAAGGCCGTTTTGATGGGCACATTCTCTATGCCCCAGTTGGCGAGAATGGATTTGGCTACGACCCAATTTTCCAGCCGCTGGGAATGTCCATTTCTTCTGCACAAATGAGCGCGGAAGAAAAGGATTTACGCAGTCACCGCGGAAAATCACTGCGCTCATTAGCGCCTCATGTCATCCAAATGCTTGCGAGCCTGGGGTAACCTTTACCTATCACAGCGCGTTAATTACGCGCTTATAGCAATCCAAGGAGTTTGAAGTGGCCGTTAAGAAGACCGCAAAGAAGGCAGCAAAGAAGTCTCCTGCAAAGAAGACAGCTGCAAAGAAGTCGCCAGTTAAGAAAGCTGTAGCGAAAAAGAAGAGTACAAAGAAAGCTGTAGCCAAGAAAGCAGTTGCGAAAAAGACTGCGAAGAAGACTGCGAAGAAGGCTCCTGCTAAGAAAGCTGCAGCCAAGCGCGTAGTCAAGAAGACTGCGAAGAAGGCTCCTGCTAAGCGCGTTGCTAAAAAAGCAACGACTACTCGAGTTTCATCTGCGCCAGCCGCAGTAGTTGCTGCGCCGGTAAAGCCAGTCGCACCAGTTGCACCTAAGCCAGTTACAGCACCAAAGGCATCAACATCAAACCGCACAGCGTGGATAGTTGTACTTGGAATTGCAGTTCTAGTTGCAATCGTTTTGTCTACATCAACTGGATCAAATGATGATGCAGCTCCTACACCAACGATGTCGGAGAGTGCTGAGCCAAGTGCATCAGCTGAACCTTCTGCAGCACCAATTGCAGTAGTAGAGGCTCCAACAAAGTTTGTTGCTCTCAAGAGTGAAGATGGATTAAAGCTTCGTTGGGTTGCACCAATGGCTGTAGAGGGTCTAACAGGCTATAACGTTGAAATTCGTGCAGCAGGAACAACTGAATGGACAGTAATTGCAACTGTTCCAGCAGATCAATTAACTCAGAATGTCACAAAGATAAGTGATTCAGGTGGGACTCAGTTCCGCGTTACATCTGTGTACTCAGATGGACAAACTGCATCAGCAAAAATCTTCGGATTTGCAGGCGAGTACAAATAAGTCTCACTAAGAAATTAGATTAAATAAAAATCCCCCACCAAATGGTGGGGGATTTTTATTTGTATATTAATTTAAGATAATTATAGCTGTGAAGTTATAGCCTCCACATAGGCGCGAACACCAGCAGGTGCAAGGTGAACTCCATCTGAACCGAAATACTCTCCACGACCATTTGAAATAGATGCCCAATCGACTAGGTAGGCACCATAGAGAGATGCATACTTGGCAATGAGTGCGTTGTTGTCATCTCGCCAAGGGCGCGGAACGGCTGTATTTACAACAACAATTCGTGGTTGGCCCTTAATTTCTTCAAAGATGGCAGCAACTTGTTCCTCTGTTAATTTATTATTATTACCCAAGTTAAAGACAATGGGCGAGTTACCCATATTTACTTTGTCGTTAGTAATCACCTCTAAGAGTTCAGGTGCTTGTCGTCCCACTCGTGCGTTGATCAATCCAATGTCTTGAAGAGCATCTAACTCAAATCGAATTCCGAGAATCACAGAGTCGCCTGTAACCCACAGCCCAGGTTCGGTGCTGTTAGTTGCTACTGGATTTAAAGGTGCTTCCAACTGCTCTTTTAATTCAGCTAACTGCTTGTCTCCCTGAACGATTGCATTTGATGCAACTGAGGCAGCTGAACCGAAAATGGCAAGCACGATAAGCAAAACGCCAGCTCTTTGCCTTAATTGCACACGTTTTGTCCGGTATTTCATTCCCTTGAACCAGTAATCAATAAGTCCAGTCCGAATAGGAAGTTCTACCAAACGTAATGAAATGTCGGCCAAGGCGAAGACAATCAAAATACGCAAGGCAGTCAAAGCCCATTCAGATCCTTCGAGATCATAATCTGGTCGGGTAACTTGAAAAACTACCCAGTGCCAAAGGTAAATTGCATACGAACGCTCACCGATCCATACAAATGGTTTGCTACTTAAGATGGGTGCAAATCGTGATGCTGGATGAACAATTGAAGTGATGATTGCGCATCCGAAAATACCTGCTAAAGGAAACGCCAGCTTATACAAAGTTGGATCTGTTTCATCAATAAATAAGAAGGCTGCAATGATTCCGAGAAAGCCAAATATTCCGATTCCATCAATAAAGTCTTGCGCTTTGCGAGTTACTGTCTCTTGCAGATTTTGTGGAATCCATCTAACCGCCAAGGCTGCACCGAGAAACAAACCAATACTGTGAGTATCTGTTCCAAAATACACGTGGCTTACCTTCGACCCACTTGCTGCATCAATCTGCAGTGAAAGCACGAGGAGGGCTATGCCTGAAAAAGCCGCGATCAAAAGCGCAGCACCAGGGATCTTGTTTTTCCCAAAGTAACGCAGAACTAGTAAGAGAATTAAAGGCCAGACTAGGTAAAACTGCGCCTCGACTCCTAAAGACCAGGTGTGTTGCAAGAGTGGTGGACGACCAATGGCCTCAAAGTAATCTGTTTGACGAAAAACTAACCACCAATTCATACCGCCAAATAGCGCAAATGGTGTGTCACCCAAGAATCGTCGCATGGTGTCTGGTGCCCACAGACCAACGACAACGGTTGTTGTGATGATCATAAAAACTAGCGGCGGCAGTAATCGACGGATACGTGCGATGTAGAAGGCTCGTAGATCTAGGCCACCGCTGCGCTGAATTGAATCTAGAAGCAATCGAGTGATTACATAGCCAGAGATTACAAAAAAGAGATCGACACCTAAAAAACCACCTGGAATCCACGTGAATCCCAAGTGATACAACATGACGGCAATGACCGCGACAGCACGTAAGCCATCTATTGCAGGTATATAACGGACACCTCGTTCAATGGCCATGATTATCTAACTCCTACGAAGCAGCGCAGTATTAATTAGCGCTTTGCAGTTTTCTTTGCAGCACTCTTCTTTGCTGGAGTCTTCTTAGCCGCTTTCTTTGTAGCTTTCTTAGGTGCATCTAATGCGGGACGAGTTCGGTGACTAGCAACTTTAAGTGGTCCAGGATTAATCAATGTGTCATCAGCATTTAAATTGTCGAGCACATTTTTTTGAAGCTCTTCAAGACGTTGAAATGCACCATCTAAGCGATTTCGAGATTGCTGAATTGCAGACTCTGCAGCATCTAATGACTGCTTTTGAATTCGGTATAAGCGTTCTGCTTCAGAAATAACACCTGATAGCCACTGGCGGTAACCAGAAACTTCAGTTGTCGCCTCAGTAATTATTCGCTCACCTTCTCGGCGGGCCGCTGTCGCAAGAGTTGAAATTTCGCGCTTCTTGCTCTCCATGAGTGCTTCTGCCTCTGATTCAGCCAGTGCAATCTTTTCTTCTGCCTCTGATTCAGCAGCTTGGATGTATTTGCGTCCACGAGTTTCGGCACCTGAAAGAATGGTGCGAGCCTTTGCATCTGCTGCTTCCAACTCTTCCTTTGTG
>Ga0209135_1000405_pt1 | contig 15562 bp, 5 predicted proteins | sample LauGreSBDMM110SD_4_FD_187570 | JGI IMG/M metagenome (GOLD analysis project Ga0209135, IMG submission 187570) | Freshwater lake microbial communities from Lake Michigan, USA - Su13.BD.MM110.SD (SPAdes) (version 3) | ecosystem: Environmental > Aquatic > Freshwater > Lake | place: Lake Michigan, USA... | reverse complement strand
GCACGGACGGTGAACAATCCTATTTTGACACGATTGTTTCGACCGGAGGCGCCGGAGGCAAAAATTCGCGAACCGGGTTTAACCAAAACGGAGGCGGTGGGTTCGCGTATGGAAATATTATTGGCGGCAAAGGAGGAGCATCGGGAGGTAGAAATGGAGCAGGTGTAGGCAATTCGCAATCGTATCAAACGAACACGAATGTTTTAATAGGAACATCCGGAGCAACCGGCACATCTGTGAATATTGACGGAACCGGAAATGTAGTGTATGGTTCCGGCGGAGACGGAGGAGACGCAAACACGGTGGCAACCTCTATCACGCCAAGCAATGTGGGTAAGGGCGGAGAAGGAACTGGCAGCACGCTCAATAGTTATGCTGCGGGAAGAGACGGTGGTTCCGGTATCGTGGTAATAAAATACTACACATAAGACGATATACTTTACCGCAAACGCACATAAAAACATACGTATATTTGTTGTATATACCAATTATGAAGTTCTTGACCAGAATAATAACCCGATTATTACCCAAGAAGGAGGCACCGAAACCGCTCGGCAGATGGGGGCTCGACTACTGTCATAACAAACTAAACCAGAAAATCGATTTGTCCAACGAAGATCATTGCGGCCCATGCGGGCAATATACCCAATTACAAAAGCCTATAATCCAATCCAATCCACTCTTATCCGTAAATAAACCACCGCACATAAGAACATAAAAAGATATTTATAGTCAACGTCATAAGATAATATGAACGTCGTCTTTTTTGTTCGTCATTTTACAGAACGCGGAACAGAGGTTGCGATTTATGATTATGCCAAATACAATGAGGAAATCTTGGGTAATCATAGCTTTATTGTTCATTTTTCAGAAAAGACCCAGCAAACTCACGGATTTCCAACCGTAAAACACTCCTACCCAAAATTCCGGTCGCGATTCACCATTCTGGAAATAAACGACATTTCAGATATGCGAAATATTATAAAAACTCACAATATCCGCGCGTTCTACACGTTGACACATGGAGGTCCACGCGACGTCTATCAGTTTGAAAACAAGTCGATATGGGGGAATTGTAAAACCATAAAGCATTGTGTATTCGATACAACCGGTCCAGAAAGCGACTTTTATATCAGCATTTCGCATACACTAAACGAAAAAAACAATACAAATATTCCAGTAGTGCCACATATTGTTCATTTGCCGGATACTGGCAGCGATAATTTGCGAGAGTTATATGGAATACCCCCCGACGCAATCGTTTTTGGTAGGTATGGCGCAAAAGACATGCTTGATATTCCTGCTGCTTGCCAAGCCATTATCGAACATGTTCAAACTGACCCAAACGTATATTTTTTGTTTATGAATACCGGCATATTTTATGTTCATTCTCGAATCATTTATTTACCGGTAAACACTGATCTGGAATATAAATCCAGATTTATTCAGACATGCGACGCAATGATACATGTGGGTGGTTCGGGAGAAACATTCGGTTTATCGATTGGTGAATTTTCAATTAAAAATCGTCCCGTGATTACGTGCCCATGTGGAAATTTAGAGCATGTGAGTATACTACAAGAAAAGGGAATTTACTATACATCGAAGGAAAGCTTACTTGATATTTTCCGAAACATACGCACGATTATTAGTTCGCGGTCTGATTGGAATGCGCATAGAGAGTATTCTCCCGAAAAGGTTATGGCACATTTCCATAATATCGTATTTAGACATTGCGCGTAAAAGGTATAAACACGATTCGACAATCACAATACTATCATGGGCATTTTGTTAGTTTGTAAAAACGTCAATTATTCGTGTTCGTATGGAAGATGGATGGAATTTCGGGAATGGGTCGGGGATTTAGCAATCCAGGTTTTGCGAAAAAAACGGGAGTCGCTTCCGCAAACGGAGGAAGATTTCCTGTATCGCGAAACGACCCGCCTGTTAGAGCATTGCGAAATCGAAAACGTCGGAACGCACTCCGATTATTTGCGCGTATTGTATAATACCGATTTCCTAAACCTCTTTATTTTTTATCATTTAGGTGGAATCTATGCATTGCTAAACAAATCGGACGACGATGGATACTACAGCGTCGGGAATTCCATCGATATAGTGCGCAGTTTTGAGGTAATTGAGCCCCTCATCGTCGAGGACGATTTAAAACAGCGTTTGAACCGTGTGAAGGCGGTGTTTGAGGAGAGTGTGCGTACAAACGAGAATGTCGTCATTTGTTGAAGGCACAATACAACTCATAATTACAACCGCACAGTTGTAATTTTGTAAATACGGATAATGTTTAGGTAGTATATAATATGACCAACCTCATATTAATTGACTCACGCGTCCCGGGAATCTCTGACATTCTCGCCTCTTTGACTCCCGAAACAGACAGTCTGCTGTTTGATTTTTGCACCGACACATTCGAATCAATCCAGTCGCGTATCCAGAAACGATACCAATCTGTTTCGATTGTGCAGCACAACTATGGGCGCCCAATGTTCAATATGTTAATGTCGATGGAGCCGGCGCATATAAAAGACGTCGAAACCGTGGACCCGGAATTGGCATCGTGGGCTGCGTTTGTGTCGTTTTTACAATGGTTAAAACAAAACGGTGCTTCCGCTGTCGATTTATTGGCATGTAATCTATGGGCAAGTGCTGACTGGGTGTATATAATCCAGCACATCCGTACCAAACTCGGGCTCACTGTGCGCGCTTCCATTGACATAACCGGCGCTGACGGAAACTTCGTGTTGGAAAGCGACAACGTGGATACAGTTGGCATCTATTTCACTCCCGAAATCCTGAAATACAAATACAACTTTTATGCTACCGCTTTTCCAGATCCGTGGGGGTATCCAAACTACGTACCATTGGTATATACTGAAGCAAATCCCGGCTATATTTCGGCTTCAGCATATTCCAGCGTGCTCGGTTGGTGTATAGCACCCTATGAACGATTTGGTTCCGTCGCACGGACTACGGATATATCGAATGTGTTGATGGCTGCAATGTCAATCCAATCCGCCGCGGTTGTCCAAACCAATGGCAATGTCATTACATTCGGGTCAATCGCCTATGGTGGAAGCCCTCCTCCCGCAATAGCGGCGAATTTATACAATATCACTAAAGTCGTTTCAACCAGCACCTGGTTTTCCGCCCTGCGTTCGGATGGTCGGGCATTCGCATGGGGTGGTTATTACGATGCGGGTCTGTTTGTGGACATAAACAGCTGGTCAAGTCCATATGGTGATATTATCCAGATATCAGATGTAAGCAATACGATGGTAAACATAGTAGATATCTATGCTAATGGCGGGGCATGCTTTGGTCTAAACACATCTGGCGGACTGATAGGGTGGGGAATGAAAAATGCCGGCGCGGATACGAAACGATTCCCATTTAGTTCAGGCATTGTCAAGGTTATTCCTGGACGACTTGATATGGTTGCGCTCAAGAACAACGGCATTGCGTATTACTGGTCGGGAACATACATAACGGATTCCACTGTAAACTCAGTCAACTCGAACATTATTACCGATGCGTTTTTATGCGATTACATTACGATATATATGAGAACTACTCCTACCAATACAACCCAGATAACCAATCTAAGTGGAAGTAAACTGTATTACACCATTCCGGTTGGTGTGCGTATTGTGCGTATCGAAGTGAAAGACCAAACCGGCATTATGGTGTTATTGAGTAATAACGTGTTGTTATTAATCGTTGGATTAACGTGTACCGTAGTCAACAATGTCACCGATATGGCTGCTAATACTTACGCATACGTGTATTTACAAAATGGAACAGTGGTAGCAAACGGCAATCAGAGCTTTCTGTATGGAAGTAGATTGGTTCATGCCACTTTCGGTATTCCCACTGGAGTAAATCTCGATAATGTGCGCAAACTAATCAGTTCTGGTGGTGCGGTGGGCGCGTTGAAGTTCGATAACACATTCGTATGGTGGGGACAAATCGCTAACAAATATTATGCCGCAACAATGCCTACCCAGTATCCGGCCTTATATGCCGCCATATCATCCAATGTTTCGGCAGTATATGCTTGCCAAAACGGGTTTGTCATAAACAAATTGGACGGAACAATCATTTCACTCGGAACAACCAGCTGGCAGGCACAAGCCGCAACTACAAATTATGGCGCAAAACGCGCGGGTAAGAGTGTAGGTATGATTCCAAACCAATCTGGATTTATGGCGATTGAATCGACCCCCATTGCTACTACTACTTTTTCGCAATACCAGCAATACGCTACTACCACTGTTACATATTACAACAACAACCCCGACAAGATGGCTATTCGCGGACGCAAATATTCGCTTATGGTGGGAACCGCTGTGGTGGGAACCTGGGTTTGTCCAGCGGATACATTCACGTATGCCTTCACGAATGCGGTGTTTACCCAATTGGGACTAAACACGATTAATATCTGTGATACTCCCGATTATTCTGGAACAAATACGTATGTGATTGACACAATATCCGCCACTATCGTCAGCAATCCTTCCGTATCTCCCCCGGATCCACCAGTGATTACCAATGTGGCATCCGCTTCCCAACAAATCACGATTACGTTTACTCCACCGGTATGGAACGGCGGGTCGGAAATAATCGGATACAAGTATTCCACTAATAATGGCCAGACATACACTACCCTCCCCGCTACCTCAACCCAATTGGTGTTGACTGGGCTAAACGGGTCCACGTATACTGTTTGGTTGGTATCGACCAGTTATGTCGGGGATTCATACTATGTTGAGACCGTGGCCAATATGTATAGTACCCCCTCCGCACCCACTATATCCAGTGTGGTCGGTGGAAACCAGCAGGTCGTATTGAACGTGTCCACCTCGAACAACGGTGGCGGTGCCATCACCGGATACAAATACGCGTTTTCGGCCAGTGGTCCATACACCAGTTTTGCCGTTAGCCCAACCGGTGGAGCAACCGGCGTTACCGCACACACCATCACCGGATTACTCAACAACACTCCATACACTTTATACGTTAAATCCACCAACGGTGCCGGTGATTCCGCCACCGCAACCGCATCCAGCTCATTTACTCTCGTAAAAGCCATTCCGAATGTGCCGGTCATCACTTCCGTGGTTCCCGGAGACACCTCGCTGAAAGTGATTTTCACCGCTCCTTACAACGGAGGCGATGCGTTGACTGGATACAGATACGTAGTCAATAATTCCGTATCGGATGCGTCGGCGGTTACGATTTCGGTAGTGGACAGTTCGTTCGTCATTACTGGTTTAACCAACGGAACGGCCTATACCGTGAAACTGAAGGCGGTCAACGCCACCGGCGAATCGGCTTTCTCGACTGTATCTTCCGCGGCGGTTCCCAAAACCGTCGCTGGCGCACCCACCGTCGACTCGGTTACCGCCGGAAACCAACAATTGGTGGTTGCGTTTACCGCGCCGGAATCCAACGGCGGTTCGGAAATAACCGGATACAAATATCGCCTAAATGGCGGCCTTCCCCAAGACGTCAGTGGATTGTCGTCGCCCTTTACTATCAGTGGGTTAACCAACGGAACTGCCTACTCATTGACCCTTTCGGCAATCAACGGCGCGGGCGAGTCCACTCTGTCCGCCACATCGGCCTCGGCAACTCCCTCCACTCTTCCATCCACTCCTGTTATCCAGAGTATTGTCGCTGGCAACCAGTCTGTATCCGTGAACTTTACTGCCAACAATGGAGGAAGTGCGTTAACTGCTTTGGAATACTCTCTAAATGATGCCAGCAATGTTTCCATCGCGACCACCTCTTCGCCATTGGTATTGACTGGTTTAACCAACGGAACGGAATATCGCGTCAAACTACAGGTAGTAAACCAAAACGGTACATCGGAATTGTCCGCCTACTCCGACTACGCCACGCCCAAAACGGTCGCAGACGCACCCACCATCGACTCCATCCAAGCCGGTAATCAGTTTATTGAATTCGCCTTTAGTGCCCCCGCAAACGACGGCAGTTCGGCAATCACCGGATACAAGTATTCGATTAATGGCGGTTCATTTGTGGCAGTCGGTCTGGTACAATCGCCATACCGTATCACCAACAATATACAAAACGGAACTTCTTACTCCGTCCGATTGGTTGCGACAAACAGTGTCGGAGATTCCGCTTCCTCTACGGAATCCAGCTCGGTGGTGCCCAACCGCGTCCCCGACGCACCCACCATCGTGTCGGTTCAATCCGGAGATAAACACGCAACGGTCCAATTATCCGCAGGCAACAATGGCGGGTCGGAAATTCTGTCATACACGTATATTCTCGGAAGCGCAGAACCAGTAGTGATTTCTTCTTTGTCGACTCTCGAATTCGCCAATTTAGAGATTGGAACGGTCTACTCTTTCCAGATTAAAGCAACCAACAGTGTTGGCGATTCGTCCTTTGCTACTGCCAGTTTTACCGGTATGTCCAAACCCGATGCGCCAGTTATCGTCGGTGCTGCGGCTGGAAACAACTCGATTGTGGTGGAATTCTCGGTTCCCGCCGCCAACTCGTCGGCCATTACCGGATACAAGTATTCCATTGAATCGGGAGTATACGTGTCCGCGACATTATTGGATGCTACCCACTTCTCGATCACCGGACTCTCGGCCAATACCGAATACAGTGTAAAAATGGTTGCCATCAACGCAATTGGCCAATCCGATGACTCCGCGGCGTCAGTTGCTACACCATACACTTACCCCGTGGCACCCACCATTACCGGTATTACCGTCGACAACGGCACCGCATCCGTTGCGTTTACCGCCGAATCGTCCAATGGTTCCGACATTACCAACTACGTATACTCTCTAAACAACGGTAGTTATGTATCACACGATTCCGTGTCATCGCCACTTGAGTTGTCCGATTTGTCCAACGGTGTTGCCTATACCATCCGTATGAAGGCCGTCAATGCTGCCGGCCAATCGCAAGTCGCGTCTTCGGCATCCTTCATGCCCCGCACTATTCCCGAGGCACCGGTAATTACCAGTGTGACTGCAGGAAACCATTCCTGCGATGTGGGATTCACTCCCGGTTTCTTCAACGGCGCAATGATAACCAAATACAGATACTCGTTGGATGGTACCAATTTCCAGGATGCGGTCGGAATGGTCTCCCCATTGACCATCGAAGGATTGACAAACGGAAACACCTACATGGTCTATTTGCTCGCGGTCAACGAAGTGGGCGAATCCAACATCTCTGCCCCATCCAGTTCGTTTGTTCCATTTGTTACCCAATCCACCGCCAATCCCCCCACCGACCTCTCGGTGGTTGCCGGAAACGCATCGGTCGTAGTAACCTTCACCGATGGTGTCAACGCAGGCTCCGCCATCAAAGGATACATGTATACGGTCAACGGCGGAGAAACCCGATTCTGGGCACAGCAATTCTCGTCGCCACTTGTTATCAGTGGTCTTGAAAACGGAGTGGAACAATCCATCCAGTTGTGCGCGGTCAACAACAGCGGTCCATCCGAATGGTCCGAAGAATCCGAACCATTTACACCCTGCGCGGTTCCAAACGCACCACTCTTGACTGGCGTCGAAGGCGGCGATTCCACCATCGTAGTGTCGTTTATTCCCGGCGATTCCAACGGTGCGGCCATTACCCTATACGAATACTCTCTTAATGGCGGCGTGTCCTTTTCGACCCTCGCCGATTCGGTTCCATACACTATCTATGGTGTAGAAAACGGCACAGACTATACTGTCTGTGTTCGCGCAACCAACTCAGTGGGTGTCTCTGCGCAATCGAACGTATCCGCAACGGTGGTTCCATTCAGCGCCCCCGCCGCTCCCGTCATCAACACTGTTGTATCGGGAGACAAAACCCTAACGGTCGGATTCACTCCCGGTGAGGCCAATGGTTCCGTGGTAGCGCGATATGAGTATAGTTTAGTCGAAAACGGCGTGGCGGGACCATTCCAGGTCGCCCCTTCTTTGGCGTCTCCGATAGAAATCCCGGGTCTCGTCAACGGAACTGGATACCAAGTAGTATTACGTGCGGTATCTACTCGAAATGCCCAATCCGTTTCGTCAGTTGCTTCGTCGGAAGTCGTCCCTGGCGCAATCCCCACCGCCCCAATCCTGACCAAACTGGTTCCCGGAAACGGTTCAATCCTGGTCAACTGGGTGTCCAGCGCAAACGGTGCGGAAATCACCAGTGTGTTGTATAACCTCAATGGCGGACCATTCGTAGATGCCAATACCGTCGACGCATCTTTCTCCATTACCGGGCTCACCAACGGTGTATCATACACTACCAGTGTAGTAGTTGTCAACTCACATGGCCAATCATCTCCCTCCGTCGTGTCGGGTTTATTAATGCCACTTTCCGCGCCCGAACCACCCACGATTACGGATGTGGTCCCGCTCGATTCCCGTGTTCAAGTCAGTTTGACTCCCGGAAATACCAACGGTTCCTCGGTATTGGGCTACAAATATAGTACCGATGGCGTCAATTATAAATGGGCAAACGAGAGTACTTCCCCGATTTCGATTTATGGATTAACCAACGGTTCCAACTATACTATTTCAGTGGAAGCAGTCGGTGAATCAGTTGGCGAGTCCGAGGCAGTGGCAGTATCATCTTCGCCCGTCATGCCTTACCGTTCTCCCGACGCGCCAGTCATCCAGTCCGTCGCAAACGGCAACAACTCGGCAGTTATCACATTCGTGGACGGAAACACCAATGGATTGACCCTGACTGGATACCAATATTCTCTCGATGGAACAAACTACATTGATGTATCGGCGAACAATAGCACCATTGCGTTGTCCGGTTTAACCAACGGAACGACATACACTGTCAGATTAAAGTCCGTATCATCCGTCAGTGCTTCGGTGCCATCGGTGGTATCCGCACCATTCGTGCCATTCTCAGACCCCGAACCACCAATCATTGGAAAGATAACCACCGGAAACCAGACTGCCTCGATTTATTTATCCGACGGTAACGCAAACGGTTCCGGCGCGACTCTCGCCTACCAATACACCTTCGATGGAACCAACTATTACTGGGCTTCCTCACCGACCTCACCTATCGTTCTCACCAGCGGTCTTGTAAACAACCAAGGATACCGCATCAGTATAGCCACCAAAACGGCTCTCGGCATGTCGGCATTCTCCGCCCAGTCCGCACCATTTGTGCCATACACATTACCCGGCGCACCCGTGATTACAACTGTGATTCCAGCGAATGGAGTAGGCCTGTTGTATTTCATTGATGGTAGTTCGAATGGTCGTCCCATAACAAAATACCAATATACCGTCAATGGTGTACAGTATTCCGAAGTGACTGGCGTTTCGCCGCTACAAATCACCGGATTGACCAATGGAGTTTCGTACACAGTAACCCTCAAAAACGCCAATTTGGCAGGATATTCGGTGTCTTCGATTGCGTCTAATGTGTTTGTTCCGTATGCGGCACCAAGTGCAGCGACGATTACCAACGTGGTTCCTGCCGCAAACCAACTAACCGTCTACATTTCTCCGGGCAATAACAACGGCTCAGTGGTTACACGATATTCATATTCATTGAATGGCGGTGCCTATGTGAACTTACTGGATGCGGCCCTGTCGTTCACAGTTACCGGTTTAACCAACGGAACCGGATATACGGTAGCAGTAAAAGGCGAAAACGAGGGAGGTGTTGGTGCTGCTTCGGAAACATACCCAAGTGTGGTTCCATACACCGTGCCCGACGCACCCACGATTACCGGCGTCACGGTAGGCAACGGAACGGCCACTGTATCGATAACGAATGGCAATAACAACGGTCGCACCGCCACCCAATACCAATACACATACACCAGCAGTTCTGGGTCGACCACATTAACCACCAGCACATCCGCTACTCAGTTGTCATCATTCGTCATAACCGGATTAACCAACTGGACAACCTACACGGTCACGGTCAGGGCCATCAACGCCGCAGGTATGTCCGCCGCATCAGCTGCTTCGAGTTCGTTTATGCCCTACAACATTCCGGGTGCGCCGGTTATCGCCAGTGTGGTCGCCGGAAATACGTCCATAACGGTCAATATGGATGGTTTAACGATTGGAGCGGGAGTGGTCGGATACAAGTATTCGTTCAATAATTCGACATTTACGTATAAATCCGGCGGAGGATCATCGTTCACCATTACTGATTTAGTCAACGCGCAATCATACCAAGTCTATGTAAAATCGGTAACATCATTGGGCGATTCACCCACCTCGTCGCCATCCGACCCAGCGATTCCGTTTGCTGCTCCCAATGCCCCAACTATCAGTTCAGTGGTTCCCGGAAACCGCACCGTTTCGATTTATGTCGTGGACGGAAGCAACAATGGTCGCAGTATCACAAACTACGAGTATTCCACCGACGGTACCAAATACAACATCGTGGACCCAGTTTCTCCTATTGTGCTAAACAATCTGCTAAACTGGAACTCGTATTCGTATTACGTTCGTGCGGTCAACGCAGCGGGCAGTTCTCTTCCATCCAGTCAATCCGACGCGGTGGTTCCATTCTTGGTCCCCACTTCGGCCACGATTGAAAACATCATCCCCAGCAACGGACAACTCACAGTGGTAATGGCCGGATACACCGTGGATTCGGGTATTATCGGCTATAAATATTCGCTGGACCAAACCGAATACACGTATGTTGCGTCCCCTGCCGCCAGTTTCGTCATTACTGGTTTGACCAACGGACAAAACTATGTCGTATCGGCCAAATCATGTACGACCGCCGGCGATTCTCCCGCGTCCAGTCCATTCGCGCCAGTATACCCGCGCGACTCGCCTAACCCACCTACCGATGTGGTGGTAACACCGCTAAACGAATGTGCGTCGGTATCGTTCGTGGATGGTTCGGCCAACGGCGCGCCCATCGAATACTACGTATATTCTCTCAATGGCGATATTGACACCCCCATCAAACGCCGTGAAGACGGAACCCTCCGGATATTCGGTATTTCCAACGCAGTTGACTACAATCTCCGTCTGCGCGCGGTCAACAGTTCCGGTGTATCTCCTTACTCGGAACTATCCAATTCGTTTATGCCATACGGCGCACCACGTCCTCCAACGATAACACAAATATTACCTGGAAACGCATGTGCCTATGTCTATTTCAATACGGTAGACAGCAACGGTTCGCCATTGACGAAATTCAAGTATTCATTCGGCGGGTCGATGTTCGATGTCTCGGGTCTCACCAGCCCATTGACTATTCCCGGATTAACAAACAAAACAACCTACAACATCTCGATTGCAGCATGTAACGTGGGCGGAGACTCCAATCCATCCAACTCCCGACCTATTACGGCCGGCGTTCCCGGCGCGCCAGTCATTACCAGCGTGGTCATTCAGCCCAAAAAACTGTTGGTCTATTTCGATGTGCCGGACAACAACGGCTCACCCATCCTCCAATATATGTATGGGTTCGTTGGTTCTCCCGCGTTCGTCAAGGGCGCGTCGATGAGTACCACGTCCGCATCTCCATTGATGATTCTCAACTTGAAAAATGGTACGCCATACAACGTTGTGCTACAGGCCGTCAACAAAAACGGCAATTCCGCGTCGTCGAACGCATTGGGCGACAGAATCCCATGCGATATTCCAGCCAAGATAACAATCGCAAGTGTGTCTCCTTTGATTAACGGTGCGTTCGTTTACTTTGTTGCCCCGGCAGATAACGGTGCTCCTCTGTTGAAATACAAGTATGCTCTAAATAACGATACGGTGTTTACGGACATATCTGGGTTGGCATTGCCTTTGCGCATAACCGGTATTGCGCCCAACACCACAAATACGATCAAGCTGATTGCGACCAACTCAGCCGGCGATTCAATCGTATCAATGCCTTCCAAGCCATTCATGTATACCTATTTACCTCCGGCAGTAGTCAAGATAACTGGATTAACAATTACTCTGGGAGTTCTGACTGTCAATTTCGTTGCTCCCGCTGCAAACGGCGCACCCATTACCGGATACAAATATGCCCTGAACGCAGACACGACATTTACCGATGTTTCGGGCACCACCCTACCTCTGGTAATACGCAACGGAATCTTGCCCAACGTAACATATAACGTGCGTATTATTGCTGTCAACTCAGCTGGTTCGTCGGCTCCATCTGCCCCAGCAGCAAAACCAGTATCATTCGTCTATTTACCGCCATTGCCACCTACCATTACCACCGTGGTTACCGGAAATGCCAGCGCGGTGGTGTCCTTCACTGCTCAGCCGGTGAGAGGTGCGCCAGTTACCGGATATGCCTATACATTGGATACGGCTGGTACGACGATGTACGATGTAAGCGGAGCTTCTTCCCCCATGACGATTACCGGTTTAACCAACGATACGCTGTATACTCTGCGCATTGCGGCAATTACTCCTGCTGGATACTCTGCGTTGTCTGTTGCCAAACCGTTTACCCCTGTGTTTAAAGCCCCAGAAAAACCCGTCATTACTACGGTAACCGGCGGAACCGGACAATTGACCGTGGCATTTACTGCTCCTGCCGCAAACGGTTCGCCAATCATAGGATACAAATATGTATTGAACAACGGCGCAAAGATTGATGCGGTATTGTCGACGGACGGCAAAACCATTGTCATTACGAAAAATGTGGTGGATGGGACAGACTTCCCTCTGATAGTCGGAACGGCCTACAACGTCCAGATTTGCGCGGTGAATATATTGGGCGATTCTGAGTTATCGGTATTCAAGTCGGGAACACCCAAATAAACAAATACAAATACGCCATACACAATCCACAAACAAAATGAATAGGTCGATATAAATATAAAAATCCGTATTTATATCGTATTATATGATTTCGGGAGTATTTCACATAGATGGGGATAATTTCCCAAAAAATAAGCCTGTAAACAACACTGTAAACAAGCCAGAAATAAATTGTGTCGTGTCGCGTTATAACCGAGATGTGAATTGGGTATACAACCTAAAGAGAGTATCCAACTTTTACATTTACGACAAAGAAAACCCTAAAAATATATACAATGTGCCAGTCAATAAAGGGAACGAAGCATCGGTATATTTAAAATACATTGTTGATCATTATGATAGTTTGGCAGATTTTACTTTTTTTGTTCACGACGAAGAATACGCATGGCATCATTCCGGTAGTATAATAGACAAGCTCGACGAGGCAGTACTCAGTGGTAAACTATACTATAACATAAACGATAAATGTACATTAGGTAGTATATTAACAAATGAATGGTATGGAATTATTTTGGATTGGTATGACATATACATTGAACCGTATATTCCGTTAGAATCTTTACCAGACCAAGATTGGACAGTTGGCTACCGTGGTTCGGCGCAGTTCTTAGTTCATAAATCAATTATAACCAACTTACCTTTGCGATTTTACGCGGATTTGTATAATTGGATAACCACCACGGATTTGATAAACCACGTATCTGGCCGGATATTAGAATGGACATGGCATATATTTTGGGTTATTTATCCGAAACTATTGAATGAATAATTGAATGATTGACCATTCCAACATATAAATATTTATACACATAAATATTTACGGATTCACAAAACCGCTTATTCTTCATCAGCAGCGGGGGCAGTGTTGACCTTGACGTCGTCGTCGTTGGCAACGATCACCCAGCGGATCTCGTAGACACGGGTTTCGACCTCAGGATCAGCCTCTTGTCTGGTCAAGAGCTTTTGGCCTTCAGCAGGGTTGACGGTCAGTTTGAAACGGATAGAATCGGACACTTCGAAAGGAAGGGGTTGCTCGTCTTGGCTGTCAGCGATGGAAGCGAAACGGGAAGCAGCGTTGGCCATCATTTGACTAAACAACACACGGCACAAGTTTGTGGTGGTCTTGTTTTCGTTGGTCATGTATTTGGCATCAACCTCACCGGCAAGACCCGTAAGGTCAGCGGCGGTAGATGTGGTGGAGACGGCTGCGATGGCCGCCTTGATGTCGAACCAGGTGCAGCCCTCCTCGGAATCACCGCACACAAGGCGGATGTTCTGGATGAGCTCCTTTTCGTTGTTTAGGATATCAACGCCTAAGTGGGTTCCGAAAAGATCCTTGGCCATGTGGCGGAGGAAATCGTGTGCCAACAACATCTTGTTCTTGGCGAAGGCAGCACTTTGGGCATCCTGGTAGGCGATGGGGTTCAAGGACTCAGCCGCATCCATCATGGCGTTGGCGGGGTTGATGTCCAATGCGTTGAACGCATCGTAGTGAGTGAAGTACTTAATATCACTGGCGTCTTCGTTCACGGTATCGAATGAATCGGTTTGGTACTTGAAGATGGCCTTGATCTGGTCAAGGGTGATGTATTGGACAGCAATAGCATCGGATTCGAGGGTAGGGATGGACTCAGAGAAAACGTTGCCGAGAAGTCCCAAGGTGACTTCTGACGCGAGGTGCTCAAGGACGAAGTTAACCATTTGTAGTGGTATATACTCTACTAACAAATGTTTTTTTACAAAAAATATAATTGTATTATTGTGAGTATAACTGTTCGATTTCTAAAACAAACGAGAAGTCATTTCCGTTAAACAAAATCGGGTCGCCATATCGGTTAATTAAACGCACATGTAGTTTTTCCAGCTTGATTGGCCCGAAATACTCTCGCTTTTTGAACACACAATCACTCGCGGTATTGGTAATAATCGTATTCATTCCGGTGGTAACCGAAATCCGCCCCATAATATTGTTGCCGAGATAGGTCTCATTCGTCGTATTCGCAAACAACGTATTGGTCGAAAAGTTTTTGTTAAAGTCGTCTATTTCTAAAAACACGTAATTCTGTATACTACTCCCATAACTCGATTCACTCTCGATATACCAATTGTATAACTGCATACCTCCAGTATCGATGGTGACTACTTTGCCAGACTGCGAAAAAGGTACTTCATAGAAGGGGGCTCTAAACCCCAACATCCATCCTGCGTTTTTGTACAATGCCCGTGTGGTATTGGATTCGATCCGAAAATCGATCGTAAAATAGAATTGACCTTGACTCTCGGTATAAACAGTATCATTTTGAACGGATGGGTCGGTATTGTTGTCGCCGCTCGTTTTTGTCCTAAATATCGACCGGGTATTCAATTCATTAATATCGAATTGTATATATTCGAGACCGTATTGGGCGTTTGTCAAGAGGTTATTCATTGCATCGCGCAGCAAATCCGACCGGTAGTTTCCTTCCGGAATAATAATAGTATGTTTTATCTCGGCCGCATACGCAAACGTCGGGTCATCTACCTGCATACTTGGGGGCGTAGGTGCGTTAAAGACGGTTATCGTGAATTCGTTGGATTGGTTTTCGGCCGCAAACGTATACCACGCGTTCGGGAATTCGATGGCCGACACTTTCATGGAAATCACGTTGCTGATTGGAGCGGGGAGTGTATGTAGGAAATTCGTCGAGGTAGTTCTCTCGTAATTTTTGCGGAAAAGGGTGTCGATACACAGATTCTTGGTAATAACCTTGCGTTCGGTCGGATTGATTGTTCCCGCGGGATATTTA
>Ga0209135_1000404_pt1 | contig 15587 bp, 13 predicted proteins | sample LauGreSBDMM110SD_4_FD_187570 | JGI IMG/M metagenome (GOLD analysis project Ga0209135, IMG submission 187570) | Freshwater lake microbial communities from Lake Michigan, USA - Su13.BD.MM110.SD (SPAdes) (version 3) | ecosystem: Environmental > Aquatic > Freshwater > Lake | place: Lake Michigan... | reverse complement strand
TTCTTGAGCCTTGGTCATCAAAGGCGGCAGCATTTCTTTGCTGGCTGCCAACTCGCCTTCAGTAGCTTCGACTTTTTTATCAGCCTCTTCTACTTTTTGAGTGAGCTCAGCAACTTGTTCAGTGGCCGCGGTGCCCAACTTCTTTTGCGTCCAGCCAAAGTAGCCTGCTCCTGCAGTGGAGATGGCTAACAAAATGATGGCAATTATTTTAATCATGGTCTATTCCAGAATGAAATTTCTGTGCTTAGTCAGAATCGGCACTAAGCACGAATACTTGAATTTATCGGTCGGCTTTGTAGCTAATGCCGCGGCCGTCGGTGGTGACGCCAACAATGTATAGGCGCTTTGTTTTACCAGCCACAGGGCTAGTGCTTGTAAATGCTGCGCCATTTAAGGTTTGGCCTTTTAAGGTGCATTGCGTAGATGTTGGAATGGCGACGCTGAAAGTAAATAGATTGGTGCCATCGAAATTAGGTGCCAATATGCCCTGAGTCAATACACAATCTTGCTGAAATGACGTGGAGCTTGAAACTGCGCCTTGGCTACTGATCGTCAGATTGAAGTTGTCTACATAGCCGAAAGCATAAGACAAGCGACCTTGCCATGAGCCTTCAATACTGGCCAAAGTTGCCACCGTGTTGTATTTGTAATTGGATGGCGGGCTGGCCACAACGCTCAGATCTTTGCCTTGTTCCAAGCCAGATGAGGGGAAACTTAAGTTGACACGAACTGCGCCATTGCCCATGTTGCTAAGGGTGCCGGTGCCAGATCTAACAGCACCTGTGATGTTGGGGTAAACAAATACGCGTGGCAAGGTGGCGGTATGGGTGCCAGAGACCGTGCCCGATCCGCTGTACAGATCAGGATCGGCCGAGTTGTATGTAAGGCCATAAAAATTAGTGACAGCACTTGAGCCTTGGGTGACGGGTAGCAACATGCCCACCCAGTCTTTGCCGTTCAGGCTGGCCAAATAGGCTCCTGGTGCAATGAGAGGCGTTGCTGGGACTGGGATGGCGGGGTCGGTTGGCACAGTGGTGTCTACAACCACGTTGCTGCCAGAAGAACTACCGCCACCACAACCTACAAGCGTCAGCATGGTTGAGATCAGTGCGGCTAAAGCCATCCGCATAAAGGGTTTGTTATGTGTTGAGTTGGTATTCAGCATGGAAAAGCTCTTTTCAATTGGATTGCACTACTTTATAGTAGGGCGCATGAACGTCATTGCACTTACTGATAAATTGACTGCCGCCCAGCGCGCGCTTTATAAGATCACTCAATACGGCTTGTCTATGACTACCGCCTTGTTGTTTTTGCTGCCATTTACCGCGCATGCGGAGTGGCAGAAAGTGACCACCACCGATTCTGGCATTATTTATGTCGACGATGGAAGCATTAAACGGGCCGGCCCCATTCGTTCGTTTTGGAGTTTGCTCGATTACAAAACGCCTCAAAAAGCTCAGCGTGGCGCTTACTTTGTGTCTACTCGAACACACATGGAAATGGATTGCCGAAAAGAGTTGGTGCACATCTTGCAATTTTCTATGCACAGCGGCCCCATGCTCACGGGTGAAATTGTCGACTCGCAAGGCGTCATGCGTGAATGGCAAACCATTCCACCAGACACGCCTTTGGTCAGTCTTTTCAAATTCGTTTGCGGTAAATAAAACAGCAAGCATATTCATGGCCGCACCCATCCGGCCTGCAGCCAATGCCTGTAGTTTGGCGAAAAATTCCAAGCAAAATCTTGAACACTAAGACCTGTTGGAAAAATCGCATTCGTTAAGTGGTCTAACCATGGACTTTGAGCATCCAGCTGCGCGAGCCATTTCTGATCGCGCCAATCTGCATGTCGAACAGGAAGATCATGAATGTCTTGAATCAAGTTTGTGGTGGGCCCAGACATTCGGTCATGAATGCTGCCCCATTCGCGGCCCTTCAGTAGCACTTTGAATTGCTTTAAACGTCTTTCAACCAGCTGCCAATCTGTGGCCAAGTTTTGAAAGCGTAATTGCCCCAACACGTTGTCAAAAAACACGCAGGCCTTGGGGTGTGACGATAACAAACTTGGCAAGTCTTGCAAGGCATCGCGGGTGTGGCAATGCAGTTCTGTGCCAGCTTTTTTGAGTGCAGCCCCGTAGCGCCACTTGAACAAGATTGCAGCCAAAGGGTCAATGTCGTAGGTGTCTACTCTGGCAAATTGCTCAAGCCATTGGCTTGACATCATCCAGCCTGCACTGGCACCAATTAAAAGCAAACTGGGTTGACCTGGCACTTCAACGGGCTTGAAAACTTGGGCGTTTGATAGCAACCACTGCTCTATGGCGTTAGACGTGGGTGCCCAGCGTGCCTTTGAGCGCCACGCTAGCCAGTGCCAAGCTATACCGCCAGTCAAATTCATGATTGTGGCTTTAAGTTAAATTGCATCACACCCAGGGCATCCATACGGCGTTGGTCTTTTTTGTTTTCTGCGTGATGCAAAGCCATGGCATTTTGATCAGCCAAGGTTTTCATTTTCATGCGTTCACGTTCTTGTGCAATCAGTTGTTCTTTGATGCCAATGATGGCATTTTCTGTGTACAAAATATCTGTTTTAACGCGTTGCATCAAATTGATGAGCTGCGACATAAACTGACGTTGATTCATGGCTTCGCGCATGCCTACACTTTCACCGTTAGACTTGCTTAAGCCTTCGTGGTATTCGCTGTACATTTTTTGAATACGCTGCTCGCTGCTTTTCAAGCTGTCTAATCGAATTCGAGCTTGTACCATTTCTTTTTGGATAAGCGCTATTTTGTCCTCGGCTTTTTGTGCCAAGATGGTCCAACAAGGGCGCGCCACGACGGTATCGTTCATGCGGTTACCGCCATCATGTTTCTGATAGCTTCACGCGTGCTGGCTTCGTCTTTGCCTTCGTGCATGTCTTGGCGTAAAAATATGTCCATTTCTTCGCGCAAGCGAATGGCTTCATCCAGCGTGGGGTTGCTGCCAGTTTCGTAAGCGCCCACTTGAATAAGGTCTACGTTTTGTTGGTACAAAGACCACAGACGGCGAAACTTATTGGCCATTTTTAAATCGTCTGGCGGTAGCAAGCTTTGCATCACTCGGGATATAGAACCGTTCAGATCAATAGCTGGGTAGTGCGCCGCATCGGCCAATTTGCGAGACAACATCACTTGACCATCTAGCGAGGCGCGGGCAATGTCCACAATGGGATCGTTGGCGTCATCGCCTTCGGCCAGCACAGTGTAAATGGCGGTAATAGAACCATGACCATGTCGGCCTACACCTGCGCGTTCAATTAAATTCGGCAATAAGGCAAACACAGAAGGCGGGTAACCTTTGGCAGTAGGTGGCTCGCCAATGGCCAAGCCAATTTCGCGTTGCGCATGCGCCACGCGTGTCAAACTGTCGACCAACATCAAGACATTCAAGCCTTGATCGCGAAAATATTCTGCAATCACATGTGTCATGTGTGCGGCTTTTAAGCGCAGCACGGGCGACACGTTGGCGGGTGCGGCCACGACCACAGACTTGGCCAAACCTTCTTCACCCAATGATTCTTGAATGAAGGCTTGAACCTCTCGGCCGCGTTCACCCACCAGCCCAATGACCACCACATCGGCTTTGGTAAAGCGGGTCATCATGCCCAAGAGCACACTTTTTCCCACACCAGAGCCAGCCACTAGGCCCACGCGTTGTCCGCGGCCCAGTGTCAGTAGTCCGTTAATGGCTTTCACGCCAACATCCAACACGCTGTCAATAGGACCGCGTTCCATGGGGTTGATGGGCAAGCCCAGCAAACTCAAACGTGCTTTGCAAGCAGGCTTTGGTTTGCCGTCTAAAGGTTCGCCGCGGCCATCTATGACGCGGCCTAAAAGTTCTGGGCCAAGGCATGCTGTGCCCAAGTCATAAGCTATTCGCACTGAAGCTCCTGGGCCAATGCCGACAGGTTCTGTAAGCGGCATGAGGTACAAAGTTTTGTCGTTAAAGCCCACCACTTCGGCTTCAATGCGGTGGCCATCTTGACCAATGATTTCGCAGCTAGAGCCCACTGGCGCCATGATGCCGCGCGCTTCCATGCGCAGGCCTACCAAGCGAACCAAGGTGCCGCAGCGCTCTGGACTGGATGCGCGTGCCAAGGACATGGACCGAGCTACTTCTGATGCAAAGTTAGTCATGCGCTTCCCCTGCAGAGTCTTGATCTATCTTGGGTTTTGAATCAGGCAAATCTAAATCAGGCAAATCTAATGAAGATAAATTCAGTGGCGCCGCAAACTCAGAGGCAGGAGAGGGTGATAGCTCAACAATATCCTCTGCTTCGTTCAAATTTGCGGTTTGTGCAAACCTTGAACTGGTGTCGAGTGGCAGTGCATCTTCAACAGTTTCAGCTTTGCCTCTGCGGGCGGCAAGTCGCTCTGGTTGGAAGGCTGTTTGTGCTTGCCAAGGCTTGGTGTTTTCCAACAAAGCTTGCGCTAAGTTTTCTAGGCGGTTTTCAATCAGGTCGCTGACAACGGCATCGTCTGCTCGCACCCGCACGCTGCCAGGCAACAAGTGCGTATCTGCCACCATGCGCCAAGTATTTTTAGGCTCGCCAGGAACAGCCTTGTGATTTTGCAACAAGGCCATGTCATTCGGATTGAGTTCCACCACAACGCTGGAAGCGGTTTGCACATCCAGTGTTTCAATGCAGCGGTCTATCAGATTTTGAATACCTGAAGATGAAATACTGAGCTCGGTTAAAGCCATCTGCTCAGCCAAATGCAAAGCCAGACGCTTAAGGGGTTCGTGCCATGCGGCAGGGTTTTCTTGCAGGGCAACAACAGCTTGCTCAATGTTGACCAAGAGTTGATTGGCTTTGTCGGCCAAGATCGTTAGGCTTTCGGTCTCGGCAAGTTCAGCTTCTTCGGCGGTAGCATACAGTTGCAGTTTTTTACCATCGGTTACACCGCGGTCATAAGCTTCTTTTTTAAGTTTTTCAATGGCTTCAGCATCTAGTCCAGAAAGAGAGGCGCTTGCGTCATTGTCGGAATCGTTATGGCCAGCTTCATTTGATATACCTAAAGCGTCTACTTCGTCACTGGCCGTGCCGTCAGCTTTGATGTGTTCATCTGATGCTTCCGCCATCTTGCCTGCGGCCAATTGCTCTTCAACTGTCCAAAGTGCAAAATGAGAAGCCTTGGCGCGCAAGTAATTTTCTTGCACAAAGCTAGCGTTTTGTAATTCAACGGGTTTGAGCGGTTTGAGGGGCTGCCATACGGGTGCGCCACGGGGCGTCGCCATTTTGGCAGGCTTTCCTGAAGGCAGGGTGTTATACAAAGTCGCCTCCGCCTAAGACCAACTCACCTGAATCAGACAGCTTGCGTGCAGAGCGCATGATTTGTTTCTGTGCTTCTTCCACATCCGACAAGCGCATGAGGCCTTTGGCGTCCATCTCGTCTTTGAACATGCCACGCGCACGCTCTGACATGTTGTCGAAGAAGCGTGCTTTGACATCTTCGCTGGCACCCTTCATGGCAATCATTAACTGGTTGTTGTCCACCGCACGCATGAGTACCTGAATGCCTTTGTTGTCGACGGCAGCCAAATTTTCGAAAGTGAACATGTTGTCTTGAATGCGCATCATCAAGTCAGCATCAATCTGCTCCAAGCCCTTCATGATGGAGGCTTCCAAGGCTGTCTTGGTCGAGTTCATGATCTGCGCAGCTGCTTTGATACCACCAAAGCTGGAAGACTTGGAGCTGGTGTTGTTGGTGAACTGCAGCTTCATGATGGACTCAAGTTCTTGCATGGCTGAAGGTTGAACTGTTTCCAAGCTGGCCACGCGTTGAATAATTTCTGGGCGAGTTTCATCAGGCAAGAAGTTCAAAACATCGGCCGCTACTTGATGGTCAAGCACTGACAAAATAATGGCTGTCACCTGAGGGTGTTCGGTTTTGATCATGTCAGCAATAGCGCGGGCATCCATCCACTGCAAAATTTCCAAACCTTTGGTGCTTTGGCCTGGCAAGATGCGACCTAAAACAGAAGCTGCTTTGTCGTCACCCAAGGCTCGTTTAAAGACTTTTTCTACATAGTCTGTAGAACCTAATCCAAGGCTTGATTGCTTCTTGATGGTTGAAACAAAATCGTCCAAGATGGTGTTGACCGCTTCTTGTGATACGTCAGACACCGCCACCATAGCGCCACCCAAGGCTTGAACTTCGTGAGGCGATAAGAATTTGATAATTTCAGAAGCCTGTTGCTCACCCAGTAACAACATCAGAACGGCAGCACGTTGCGCGCCGGTAAGATTTGAAAGTTCTGAGCGTAATTTTTCAGCAGCTTCAGCTTCTGCTTGCGTGAGTGTTATTTCTTTTTCGGCCATGGTATTTCCTTAAGAAACCTTGATCATTTTCTTCAGCACACTGGCAACACGAGAAGTGTCTTCCGCCACAATCATGCGCACCAGAGCCACTTTGTCGTCGTAGGTATTGGCAGTGTCCAACATTTCCATGGAAATGCTTGATTTCTTTGGCTTGAGCTTGGCCTTGATTTCTTCCAAAGTCTCACCTTCACCCATTTGAATGGCATTCATGTCTTCTGGTGACAATTCACCATCGCTCATGGCTTTCTTCTCTTCGGCAAGAGCAGCAGCGGCAGCTTCGGCTTCCAACTCGGCTGGCGTTTTGAGCAAGCCCAACATGCGCAGCACGGCAGGACGAATGACCAACAACAAGAATGCCAAGAACATCACACCCAGCAAACCACTCTTGATGTAAGTTTGCAAAGATTCGTCTTTGTACCAAGGAATGCTTAAGTCGTAAACAATTTCGGGTTCAAACTTGGCTTGCACCACAGTCACCACATCGCCACGCTTTTCGTCAAAGCCCACGACACCGCGCACCAAGTTTTGCATGCGGGTAATTTCATCTTCGGTGTAAGGGTTTGGCTTGGAGTCTGTCACCTCACCTTTTTCATTTTTAGTGGTGATTGGCGCGCGTTCATTGATCAGCACGGCCACACTCAAGCGATCAACGGTACCCGTTGCATTTTTAACATGGCGTACGGAGCGGTCAATTTCAAAGTTGCGAGTACTTCTAGCGGTTTTGCTGCTGACACCGCCGCCTGCACCTGCAGAAGTTGCAGCGGAAGAGTTGGTGGTTGCAGAAGGAGCTGGAGGCGGTGTATTTGACAATGTGCCAGGAATGCCAGCGGCTTCCATCGCAGAATTATTGTCTTCACTGACAGCTTCAGAACGCGTCTTAGGACCTTTACCACGTGTGTCAAAGTCTTCGGTCGTCACTTCTGTTTGCGTAAAATCAAGCGCCATGTTCACTTGTGAGCGAACATTGTTGTCGCCAACGATAGGCGACAAGATTTGCATCACGCGTTGGCGATACAAATCTTCCATTTTTTGTTTGTGTTGGCTTTCAGCTGAAGTCAAACCCAAAATAGCAGCGCTGCTAGAGTCTGTAATCAGTTTGCCTTGGTTGTCTACCACGGCCACGTTTTCAGGTGTCATCAAAGGCACGCTGGATGCTACCAAATGCACCAAGGCTTGCACTTGGTTTGCAGAAACTGAGCGGCCTGAGTGAGGGGTAATCACCACAGATGCTTTAGGTGGCGTACGGTCACGCACAAACACCGATTGCTTGGGCATGGCCAAATGCACGCGAGCATGTTGAATGCTGTCAATTTGCATGATGGTGCGAGCCAATTCTTGCTCCATGGCAGAGGTGTAGCGCACTTGCTCCATGAACTGGCTGGTGGTCATGGCTGACTGGTCTTTCAGAGACTCCATGCCCAAATTGCCCGTTTTAGGAATGCCTTTAGAGGCCAAGAAAATACGGGCTTCGTGGTACTTTTTGGAAGGCACCGTAATTTGGCCAGACGCTGGGTCCAAGACGGGCTTGAACTCGCTGGTTCTCAAAGCTTCCATGGCCGTTTGCTGATCGGCTTCGCTCATGTTGACCATGAGCGGACGGTAGGTGGGCATGTTGATCCAGATGTAAATAATGCCAAAAAGCAATACAGCCAAGCCCATCAAAATGAGGGGCATGGCTTTTTTAACGCCAGGCTGCTTCAGCAGTTGTTGCACAGAGGCGAAAGGCCCACTTGCAACATAGCCACCAGTTTGGTTGTTGATCTCCATACCTGGGGTAAAGGTTGCCAATGCACCGCCATTGTTGGCGTTACCACCACCTGCGGTGGTGAGGGCTGTGCTGCCAGTGCCGGGAGAGGCAAGCCCGGGCTGGAAAGGAGCTAATGTAGTGGCCATGTTTGAAATCTCTCAGTCGTATCTTTGGGTGCAAGCGTTAAATGGGCTTTAGACAGGCATGTTCAAAATGTCTTCATAAGCCTTGAGCACTTTGTTGCGCACCTGCAAGGTGGCTTCAAAGCTCAAGGAAGATTTCTGCATGCTCAACACCACATCGGTCAGGGGTACGCCTTCGCCGCGCTCGTAAGAGGAGGCAATTTTGGAGGCATGCATTTGATTTTCGTTCACCTTGTTCACGGTTTGGCGTACCAAATCACCAAAGCCTGAGGGGCCTTGTGGGCCTTGTGAACCTGCTAAGCCATTCAGGCCGCCCACCTTGTTGCCATCGGTGTCTATGCCGCCAGCAGCTTGAGATTGGTGTGAGCGAAGCGTTTGCAACATCGCTTGAATGTTGCCTTGGGAGTTAATTTTGTCGATCATGTGAGTTCCCCTTAAGCGGCCAATGCCATGTTGCTGTTTTCAGCCTTCAGTTTGGCCAGCTTGTAGCGCAATGTGCGTGGGCTGATGCCCAACTTGGCAGCAGCTTCCATGCGGCTGTCGGTGGTTTGAATGGCCGCCAAAATCATTTGGTGCTCGCTGCTTTTCACAGCCTCCTGAAGATTTGCGGCAGGATTGTTTGGCGGCAAGTAGTTTGTGCCTGATTCAGTCAGACCCACATTGTTTTCGGCTTTGACAAAAGCAGCGCTTGTATGTGTGAATGTTTCTGTATTTTGAAACTCTTGCACAAAGAGGTTTGATTGAATGGGTGTGTGAGCAGAAATGTTGCTCAATACAGAATTCTCTGTGCCATCGTCAAACATCAAGTGCATGGTGTCAATTTGCCCATCTGGACAAAGCACAAGGGCGCGTTGCACAACGTTTTCCAATTCACGGACATTGCCTGGCCATGGGTAAGTTAAGAGTTGTTTTTGTGCAGCCAAACTCAAAGTGAATTGCGTGTCTTTGGCATGTCGTACCAGCAGCTGACTGACCAAAGGCAAAATATCGCCGGGTCTTTCGCGCAGTGGTGGCACTCGCAATTTGAATGTGCTGATTCGAAAGTAAAGATCTTCTCTGAACTCTCTGGCCGTAATTGCTTGGCGCAAGTCTTTGTTTGTGGCGGCAATGATGCGTACATCAACAGCCACTTCGCGTTCAGAACCCAGCCTTGTAAGCAGGCGTTCTTGCAATACGCGCAGCAATTTTGATTGCAGATGCAAAGGCATTTCACCGATTTCATCTAGAAACAAGGTGCCGCCGTTGGCTTGTTCAAACAAGCCCTTAGAGTCTTTGTGGGCGCCAGTGAATGCGCCTTTTTCATGACCAAACAACATGTCGTCAATGAGGTGCTCTGGCAAGGCGGCGCAGTTCAATCCAACAAAAGGGCCTCTTGCTCTCTTTGAGGATTCGTGAAGGACTCGCGCCAAAATTTCTTTGCCAGCGCCAGTGGGGCCTTCAATGAGGGCCGTTACATTGGCTTGGGCCACGCGTTGGGCAAGCGCTAACAAATGCTGACTCAATGGATCGACATAAACAACACTGCGCGGTTCAACCAATGTGCTGGTAGGTCCTGATAAGTTGCTAAGGGCTATTGAAGCCATTGACACCGTTTTAGACCGCAAGGGTGCTGCTATTTCGGCAAGATTGATTTGAGAGTTTGCGCCTTCAGTTGCTGAAACTGAGCGGGCTGCGACTTTCCAGGCGTCCAGTGACCAGTCGTCTGAGGCAATGACATGGCAAGCGCCTTTTCGCACGGCATCTACCACGAGTTCAATTTGTGCGCGATCGACGCGGCAAATTAAGGGGCGGGATTTGAATGCATTTGGGAAGAAACTGAAAATGCCCTCGAGCAGCCCATGCGTTTTGTTGTGCAACAAAACCAAGGGTGTGGAAGGCTGTTCGGTCATTGCGGTTTTTAAGTCCAATAGCGATCGAACGCTACGGACAACCAGACCGGCTTCAAGAAGCTTTGCTTGATCGTGCGCGCTTAGGGAGTGAACGGGGTCCATCCATAAGACTTGTTGTGCTGTTTGGTTCAAGCTCATTGCTTTCAGTCGCCTCATTTGCATTGATATGCAATAGAGTTAGCAATGGTCGTGCCAGAAAAAACTAGTACTTAATTCGTATAAAAATGATGTTTAACGTCAATTTGTCGACATCAAAAGAAGGAACATTCAATTAGAAATGGGGTGTGCTGTTAATTTGCTCAGGCGCGTCAATTTTCACAGCCACCTGGTGTTAGCCAGTTGAGCTTGTATTGACCTAAACCGTGAAGAAATCTTTAGCCCAATAACTTCAGAACAGTTTGCTGGCTTGTGTTGGCTTGGGCCAGCACGGCAGTTGCAGCTTGTTGCATGATTTGGCTTTTTGCCAAGTCTGTTGAAGCTTTGGCGTAGTCCGCATCTTCAATCTGGCTGCGTGAAGCTGAAGAGTTCATAGAAACATTGGTTAAATTGTCAACCACGTGCTCTAGTCGGTTCATGGCTGCACCCATCATGGAGCGGCTTTCACTGACCTTATCAAGGGCTAATTTAACTTGTTGAATAACGGTTTGAGCGCCATCTACAGTAGAGATATTTGTCTTGAAGGCGTTGGCACCACCGCTGAGGGGTTGGCCAGGTGTAACAGCTAAGGTCGGATCGTAGTCAGTGAAAAAAACTGACCTTGTAATCGTGCCATTCTGAGTAAAGTTTGGCAGGTTGATAGAGATACGTTGTGTTGCACTGTCACCAACTTGAAACTGTAAATCAAGCTTGTCTGGCAAGCTACCAATTGCATCAAGGCCAGCAGCAGAGCCGGGAACATCTACAGTGCCATCTGCAGCTCCAGCAAGAATCTTGAATCCGTTCCACTCGTGCGTTTTTGCCATTCGGTCGATTTCCTCTTTGAGTTGGTCGAACTCATTGTTAAGAAATCCGCGCTGAACATCAGAGTAGGTATCGTTGGCCGCCTGCATGGCAAGCTCACTGCAACGAAGCAGCATGGTGGTTACGTTTTGCGTGGCACCCTCTGTGGTTTGAATCATGGCAATGGCGTCACCCGCATTTCGAATGCCCTGATTCAAGCCTTGAATTTGTTGCGTCATTCGAGCTGCAATTGCCAAGCCAGCTGCGTCATCTTTGGCTGAGTTAATTCGCTTGCCCGTAGACAACTCACTCATAGACTTCATGGTGCTTCGCTCACTGAGCTTCATTGCAGCTTGCGTAAAGAGCGCTTTAACATTGGTGTTGATAACAGTCATTTCATTCTCCTAAGGCGGCATATTGCCAGTGGCAATAATTTGCCGATGATTGGAATAATTAATCGAATTAGTGGGTTTTTGAGTCGGCTGCAATGACAGATGAAGACAAAATCAAGGTGTCTTTTTCTTCTTGCAATACTTGGTCGTCGGGCCAAATGCTTAAGGCATGATCAAGAACAGCATGCGCTTGCGCCAAATCTAAATTACAAGCCAAAGAGCGTGCCAACATTTGGTATGTCATAGGCTGGACTTCTTCTTTTTGTACTTCAATCAAGTCTTCTAACAACTCAATCGCAAGTGGCCAATCTTCGCGTGTCATTGCCAGCAAGCTAGAAATGGCCAAGATGTCTTCGCTGCCGGGGTAAAGGCTCAAACCAGCTTCGGCAAGTGCCTGAGCTAAGTTGTGTTCGTTTTGAGCCACCAACCATTGAACGCCCAAGCGGAAGTCTTCAGGCGTAAAGCGAGAAATCTCTTTGCCGTCCAAGCTTTGTGCACTGATAAAGTCTTGCATGGCGAGTTGTAAATTGATGTTCATTGATGACTCCAAAAATTAGTTAAACCAAATGTCGAATTGACGATTGAGGGGTAATAAGCAAAAGGGATGCCAGCTTTTCATTGCCACATTTATTTATTGGGATGGCTCACGGCGCTTGCCACTTTGAACAACTCTTTTTCAAAGTTCTTCACAAACAAAGGCATGTTGAAAAGCGGTGAAGATTTGGCGTTGCGAACCAGCTTCTTCTTGACCTTCTCGAAGGCTTGTTTGTTTGAGCCCAATTCAATGGCCCGTTTTTTGTAGTCTTCCAGAGTGAAAGTAATCAGCTCTGGCATGTCCAGTGCAGTGAGCAAACTACCGGCCATTCGAGACGCGAAAGTCTTGCCGGAATACGTCAAAACCGGCAACTGTACAAACAGTGCATCGTTGGCCGTGGTACCTCCGTTAAAGGGGTATGCGTCCAAAAATAAGTCAGCCAGTTTGTATCTGGCCAGGTAATCTTCAGGGGCAACACGACCGGCAAAAATTAGCCGCTCAGCGGCAACACCCAATTGACCGGCCTCTTTAATCAATGATGCCTTGGACCATTCGTTGTCTTCTAGCAGCCAGAAAACGGAATTGGGAGTCTTCACCAATATCTGCATCCAAGCCCTGAAAATCTCGGGTGTGAATTTGTAGTTGTTGTTGAATGTGCAAAAGATGAACTTGTCTTCAGGCAGGTTGTAGAGGGATTTTGCGGGGGTTTTCCCTACGGGCCGTTGCCTGTCGCTGCACTGGTAGACATCTGGCATGTAGAAAGGCTGCTCTGTATAGAAGGGCTTCATTTCTTCTGGAATTAAAAACTTGTCAGCAATGACGTAGTCAATGCAGGGGTGCCCCGTTGTGCCTGGAAATCCCAAATAGGTCATTTGGATTGGGGCAGGGCGGTAAGAAAGAATATTGGGCCTAGCGCCCGAGGTAATGCCTTGTAGATCAATGAGGACATCAATGCCTTGAGCTTGAATGCAGCGGGCGGCCTCTTCATCTGACATGTCTGCAATGCGAATGTGATGGTTCATGGCTGATACAACCCGCTTGCGGAGGTAGGAGCCATCTTCCTTGCTCCAGCAAAAACCATAAACTTCAATTTTTGACTTGTCCAAGAGCTCGAATAACTCGACCGTCAGCAAAGAAACCGCATGCATGCAGAAATCTGAAGACAAAAAGCCCAGCCTTAATTTGCGGTCACCTTTGAATGGCAAAGGCTTGCCGCTTGTCAATGTGGGCAAGCGCATGTTCACTTTTTCGTGAACAAACCGGATGGCTGTGGCCAGCTGCATGCCCGGATCGTCACTGGCGGAGAGCATCGCAAGAGGTGAGGTCCACTTTAACAATTCGCCCTTGTCGGTGCCTTCAATGTCAGAGTAAATGGGCCATTTGCATTGCTTTTGACGCAAATGCACCCAGTGCTGAATGACCTTGGGCTGATCAGGCTGAGTTTGCAGGCTCTCTAATAGAAACTTTTCGGAAGCCTCAAAAAGTCGCATCTCCTCGTGAATGCGTCCCATGGCATTGAGCACCATGATGTACATGTCAACTTCTTTGGTTCTAGTGACCAAAGGGTGGTCTAGCATGGACTGCCAAATGGTAATGGCGTGTTCTTTGCGGCCAGAACGCTCAACGGAGGCTCCTAAATTGAACCATGCTTGAATGAAGTCGGGCTTGGTGTAGATGGCAGACCGGTAGGCGTCTTCTGCCTCCTGCTGGGCATTGTTTTGCCCGTAGAGCACACCTAGGTTAAACCAATAGACGTGCGAAAAGGCGCTGGGCGGTGCAGCCAAAGCTGTTTGGTAGATCTGGGCTGCTTCTTTCCAGCGTCCGCTGTTTTGAAGTGCCTCAGCTTCGTGAATGACGTTCAGCATGCCTTGTGGCCTTTACTTTTCAACTGACATATGAATTGCCGACGGAAATTTGACATGCAAACTTCCGTTTCGCCTTGATAAGCCATGAATTAGCAATCTCTGAGCCAGCTTTGGTTGACGCCTTCTTTGTCAAAGAACTAACTTATTACTTGGCTCAAATTTTGCATAACCCAGCTTGATGCACTGTCTAAGTGTCAATAAATCAAGGATTGCGAGTGAGTGTTTTAGCCGCTTCAAAGCTTAACGGCAAGGTGTTGATGGGAGCTCCCTCAACGCTGAAGTCTGCCCTGTGGGCGCATACAGGTCTGGTCAAACAGACTCTGTGGTTTAGCTTGGCCATTAATATGCTCATGCTGGCGCCTACTGTGTTCATGATGCAAGTCTATGACATGGTGCTCAACAGCCAAAGCATCAAAACCTTGATGATGCTGCTCTTGCTTGTCTTTGTTGTTTATTTGTTTGTCGAGGTTTTGGAATGGGTTCGACTTCAAATGATGACGGCCATCAGCCTTAAATTCGATTCAGATTTGCGCAACCAAGTGTTCGATGCCATGTATGAGGCGCGTCGCTTGCAGCTGCCTGGCGGTTCACCGCAGGCCCTCAGTGATCTGCGAGTAGTGCGTGACTTTATAGGTTCACCCATGGTCACAGCTTTTCTGGACGCACCGGTGTCTTTGATCTTTTTGTTGCTGGTGTTACTTATTCACCCTAGCATGGCATTGTTTGCCTTGGTCGGTGCCGTTTGCCAATTTGTATTGGCCGTCAGAGCCCATAGAGTGACCGAGCCGCAAGTGGTGCAATCTGGCAGGGCGGGCATGGAAGCGCAAGCCTATGTCTCAAGTGCTTTGAACAACTCAGAAGTGGTCGAGGCCATGGGCATGTTTAGTGCTATTCACAACAAATGGATGGAGAAACAAAAGAAATTCTTGCAACTCAATGCCGCCTCTTCTGAGTCTTCGGGCTTAAGTGCGGCAGTGTCTAAATTTGGTCAGGCTGCACAAGGCTCATTGATGATGGGCTTGGGTTGCTGGTTAACCATCGTAGGTTTGCTACAAGACAGCGGCTCACTCATGATTGTGGCATCGGTCTTGGGCGGTCGCATGCTGGCGCCTTTGGTTCAAATCATTGCGCAGTGGAAAATGATTGTGAGTGCCAAAGACTCGTATGCACGCTTGGATGCATTGCTTGAGTCGGTACCGGTTAAACCAACAGGCATGGTGTTGCCGCCGCCTGTTGGCCAGCTGGTGGTGGAAAACTTGTTCTTGGCGGCGCCTGGCAAAGGCCCAGCCATTTTGAAAGGTTTGAGCTTTGTCTTAAGCGCTGGAGAAACTCTGGCACTGATTGGCCCTTCTGCTTCTGGCAAGTCTAGCCTTACCCGTGCATTGGTGGGCATATGGGGCGCACAAAGTGGCAAAGTTCGTTTGGACGGTGCCGATGTGTTTCAGTGGTCAAAGGAAAACCTTGGCCCCTACTTAGGTTATCTGCCCCAAACGGTTGAGTTGTTTGACGGAACATTGGCCGAAAACATTGCCCGATTTGGTCTTGTGGACATGGACAAAGTGTTGAATGCCTCGCGCTTGTTGGGCTTGGACGAATTTGTTCAAACATTGCCAGAAAAATACGAGACACGCGTTGGCACTGCTGGCGCATTTTTGTCTGGCGGGCAAAGGCAGCGGCTTGCGCTTGCCAGAGCTGTTTATGGCATGCCGAAAC
>Ga0209135_1000401_pt1 | contig 15693 bp, 18 predicted proteins | sample LauGreSBDMM110SD_4_FD_187570 | JGI IMG/M metagenome (GOLD analysis project Ga0209135, IMG submission 187570) | Freshwater lake microbial communities from Lake Michigan, USA - Su13.BD.MM110.SD (SPAdes) (version 3) | ecosystem: Environmental > Aquatic > Freshwater > Lake | place: Lake Michigan... | reverse complement strand
GACTAATTATTGCAGCAATGGAATTAATAACTTAGGACCCATTGTTGTGGACTCGAGTAATGGTCAACCCGTCTGGAATTTTATGACATTTACGGCAAAGGACGGGACAAGAAAACTGGGTTGTCGATTTCCATTGAAAACAGATACGATGATGCCAAGTAGATATACACCAAAGTATGCAACATGGGCGTTCGACACCAAGAAGTCCCCGACACAAATGTACAAGATAGGCGACGTGAGTAAGCACTGTCGCACCTTAAATGGAGGACGTTCTGATGATGGCTGGCTGGAAGAAGATATTGATGGGAATCCTTTGCCAAACTACTTCCTTGATGCAAATGGGAATCCTTTGCCAAACTACACAATGGATGTAAGTAAAAACCGAATTGTGTACAACTGCACCAGTTACTGGACCGGAAAACCGATTACAAATGCCGATATGGAAGAAAAAGTAGTGATACCCAATCCGAATGTGAATTTGTACATAAGTACTAAAGTCGATTATAGTCTTAATTCGTTTCAAAACATTTCATACTTTTGTGACAAAACAAGAGAATTTGCTACGTTTGGGAAAATAACACCAAAGACTGACGGGACAGGTTATTTTTTTGATTGTTCTATGAATGGTGCTTTGCTAGTAGACAATGCTGCGAGTCCGGCTCCATCAACAGAGTGAAGTTAGCGGGGTAGCCAGAGGTCTCCAGGATCGCCAAGGCGCAGCTATGTCCACCGGTGCCCCAAAAAACTTTTCAGGGATTTTGACCTGGACATACTTACCAAAACAGTCACGAAACAACCTGACAGGTTTCCCGTTCATTTGCGCTTTTCGAAGAGTTATATATATTATTCCTTTTCGAAAAGCATTATTATTATTAGAATTATTATTATTCATCAACGGAAGAAAGATCCCGACGTTCCATTTCTCATTTGGTTATTTTTCTGAGTCTCGCACATTTGTTGCCGCTGAGGAAACGGAAAATCCGACGACAATTTGGCGACCCACAATGTTCCTGCAAGAATGACTTGCATGATGAGTATCACAAATCCCGAATACACTACGTCGAGTGCATTTTCCTCCTTACTTGTGAATCCCACACTCAACAAAACAATCCACAAAAGAGCCAGGACAACATTCATACCAATGTCGACATACTTCATGACACTGCACATGTTCGCCTGATTATTTCCTCCTGCAATTTTATAAATGGCCATTTGGTACAGTGGAGGAATCACAAAATAGAACACCAATAACATCAAGAGAAACACGATGAACATGACAATTTGACGGAACGCTTGGTCAGAATTCAAATCGGAGACACTCCCAATGGGCACATTGAGGACGTTGACTGTTTCACCTCCGAGCGGGGTATAATCACATTCCATCCAGTCCGCATTGTCGTCAATGGCAATCACCGTGTAGTTTTTCACACGCGAGGAATTGGTAAAATTGATGATTTCATTGGAAAACAGGAGTGTTGCCGGCACGTAGATGGGGACAGTACAAACAATGTAGTAATAACCGTCGGCATCATAGGTGCAATACAATTGCTTAATCTGCGGATTCTTTTGCGCATCAGATATGGCACCTTGCATGGCGCTACCAAATTCCACCTTTGTGGGGGGCGATGACGACAACGAGGTGGATTGCAACAAGGTCACGAGACTCGATGTTCCGGTGGAGCCCGCATTGGGACGCATGACTAACAAGAAACAGAGTCGCATCTGGGTGGAGGATTTCAAGTCTGTGCCTTCGATGACCAATTCGGCACATTGCACTTTCGCGTTGGACAGGTCCGGAGGATACGATGCGCGGGATGGACCAAGGTTGAATTGCGTGAGAACACCACCTTGATTCGTGCCCACGATGTAAAAGCGTTTTGCGACAAAGGATTTTGTTTTATATGAATTGGTCAAGAGCGTCACATTTGCAGTCGGATTGTTGGGCACAGTAATCGTTCCTGTGATTCGATTGTTATCCAAAATTACAGATGTGATTGTACTCGGCTGAAATTCCAACTGAATGGTTTGAGAAGAGGACGGCGTTTGCGTGATATCGAATGACTTGGACATTGGCCAGCTTAGCTTTTACTATACAAGAGTAAAAAATTACTTCGCATGGAACAACTATGTGTAATGAAACCTGCGGTGCACATTACTGGTTTTCTGAGTATGGTAGGGGCATCTCAAATTTTGCGTTTTCATCCTCTTTCTTCTCCACGGATTTGGTTTCAAAGGGTTTTCCCAAGTCTTTCAACCCCGACAATCCAATGGTTCGCACCGTAATGTTTCCTGCGGCATCTCGGACATGAGTCGCGTTTTCAATTTGAACAATTTCGTTGTTTTTGGGGTCCATTGGCGTAAAATTTTCTATAATCGTTGTTTCCGGAGCAGCGGGTTTCATCGCGTTAAACAAGTTTTGAAGTATTTGTTTCCCTGCCGTGTAATAATTGGTTGAATTTGGAGAGGAGAACCGGCCTTGAGGTGAGGATGAATTATATCCGAATTGATAATTTTGAGGCGTTTTTGATGAAAACTGATAATTTCGAGGACCTACTGTTGGACGTCGACTAGATAGTATGGTTGTCACGTTGGTAGACAATTCCGAGTAAACAAATTGTGCAATTTTCAAACCATAAATTTTTCCTATACTTTCCATGAGTTCTTGGTAAACTTGTTTGGCGATTTCTTCACGTAAAGGTGTTGTGGATAGTGGAGAATTATTTACTGATGACGCCGACGACATGTTATTAGTTTCGGTGTACAAAAAAAATGTTAATATACGTACATGCCGTTTTCATACATGGTCACTAGAAACCGGTCATTGTAACCGGTGACCAGAACTCCATCGCCAGACGACAATTCGTCGCATCCGTATTCTGCAGTTCCACTGCGTCCATTGACCCGCAATGGCAGTTTTGTATTGATGGTGCCGTTGGTGCTCATGGTATAATAATTGAAACGGTCGCGACCCAAGCGTCGGCCCATGAGCGGCAAAATGTGGTCATTGTTGCCACGTGACAAGATGCCGACTTGGGAAAAGCCCGTTGAGGATGGACGCGTTTCCATGGGCACCATCCTCGACATGCCTAAATCCATTTTCAGAGGCGGGGTGTATATACTGCGATTGCTACTACTTACGGTGATGACATCCGATGGCGTGGGTTGCGGTGTTACGAAAACCACAGGTGGAGTCTTGGAGGAGGAAACCATCGGGTACGACGACGCATCAAATGCGGAAGAAGAGGACGAAAATGGGACGACTACAGAATGTTTCGGTTGGCGAATCATGACGTTGTTTGTGTAATACAGGTAGGTTACAGTGAACAAAACGACAAAAAGCAACAGTATCGTGAGGTGTTCAATACATACAATACCGCCTGGGCTGCTCGGACTTGTTCCCAGTTTGCTGACCCTGGCCACCATTACTTTTTCCAGAGAAAAGTCTCACCCCAATTTGGCCTTTCCTTGGACAAACGCACCCACTTTGTCCCCCACTTCCCCGTCCGCGTCCATGGCGTAAATGTCGCCGTTTGTTGTATTCGACGCGAAATACGTCTTGCCGTGAATCACAACTTCCTCCACTTCCAGTCCTTCCTCTTCGCCCTCCTCTTCGACTTCTTCTTCCTCCTCGACCTCCTCTTCGACTTCTTCTTCCTCCTCGACCTCCTCTTCGACCTCTTCCACCTCTTCCACCTCTTCCTCTTCCACCTCTTCGACCTCTTCCTCTTCGACCTCCTCTTCGACCTCCTCTTCGACCTCCTCTTCGACCTCCTCTTCGACCTCTTCCTCTTCCACCTCTTCGACCATCTCCTCCAGTTCATAATGAACATTGGGTTCAAGCGAGGCATCGGCAACGTCGTCTTCCTGCAAAAATGCCTCATCCAAAATTTCATCCACATCCAACACGGAATCCATTTCGACAACGACGACGGGAGGAACGGGTGCTGCTGCCAAGGAAATATCCGGAAAATTGCTCGGGCACCCGCAGGGTGCGGCAATTTGCCCGTTTTGCAACTTGTTCAACAGAATCCGAACAAGCTGCTTGTTTTGTTTTTTCAGACGTTTGTTTTTTGCACGCAGTTGCTCAACAATTGGTAGTTGCATCACGCGGTCATACGTTTCTTGCAAAACGGACATTCTTGCTTCGAGTGTTCGTTTCATGATGTGTCACCTGTGGTGCAAAAAAATTGTAACGTAGTTTTGGTATATACTTGTCGTCTCTCTCGCTTAATTACAAAAAAACAACAACAAAAAAGATGACACGTTTACTCATGAGCATCGTTGGCGTGAGCGGAACGTACGTGCCGTTTTAAACTCCACTTTGTGTTAAATGTTTTTTCGCATCCAACACAGTTGTATGAGTCGCAAGTCTCATCTTGATGGTAACCACGAGCAACTGCACCGATGGCGTGAGCGGAACGTACGTGCCGTTGCAAACTCGGCAAGCTGCTAAAAGTTTTTTCGCATCCAACACAGTTGTTCGAGTCGCGAGTCTCATGTTGACCACGACGACGCTCAATGGTATCACGACGACGCTCAGTGGTATCACCACGACGGTTCAAATTCCATAGTCTTCTAGAAACAAATTGACAAGTATTGCCATCGAGATGTTCACGTCCGCACGGCATGTTGAAGTCGAAAGGTGTGTTCGAGGGTGTGTTTGTACTATTTCTCTCTTACAGATTCTACTTTTGAATTTTCCTTCCTGTAGCCACCCACCACGCTCGCAGTTTTTCACTGGTCCCGGAAATTATACCCTGCTCACGGTGTCCAATGCAATTTTTGTCATGTCATAACCAACGAGCCAAATCAGCATGGACTGTATTTCATGAATGGAAATGGGTTGAATCGTGGGTCGAAAACTCAACGTCGTCGAGTCCTCATAGACATTCAACGTGTTGGAACAAGGGTCGTAGCTATCAACGATGCATTTTCCCCTCCCTTGCACGAAGATGTTGGAACCTCGCAGTATCCAACGACTATACACCCCGGGCGTGTCGTCGAATCGGACATAAATGCGGTCCATTTTGTCGCCCGAGGCAATCATTCGATTCAGAGGCGCCAAATATTCGACAAAGTGCACCACTCCATTCTCAACGACTCCAGTTTGCAAATGTGTCACTGAAACGCGGTCACTGGGGTGGAATCCAGAGAGTTGATTGACCTTGAGCATCGAAAGTGGGAAAAAATGGTGTGCAATAAGGTGTTTGAATTCTTCGGGCTCGTTCAAACAATATAGGGGGAAATAAATCCTCATCCTTCTCAAATCCTACAATACCTTTTTCGTCGTCTTGCGAACGTGCAATGCACGCAAAAATGCAGTTTCGTCGCGACCCGTTTGCAAAAAGAGGTTGATGACGTGGGCAGGTGTCAACAAGGAAGCCGCAGAAGAGGGCACCGTGACGTCTTCGGGCCACGGTTTTTCAAACAAATACGTAAACATGTCCTTGACCACGGCTGCCGTGACATGGCCCATATTCAGCGTCAGGTCAATGCGTCCCGGACGCACGAGGGCAGGGTCCAGTTGGTCATAGTGATTGCTGGTCAGAATCAAGATGCGATGGGGAGTTTCGCACAAGCCGTCCCACAAATTCAAAATGTCGTCCAAGGTAATGCCATCTTCGTGTTGTTTGGTGCACTTGGACATGAGGGAATCCACGGTCGATTTCGGCAATTCTTGCTGCAACAGTTTGGTCAGTTTTTCAACGTCCGCGGCAGCACTGTTCGACGACAAATGGTCTCCGCTCGCGGTGGAAGAATTTGTCGTTGTTGTGGTATTCTTTCGCGATTTCACCAAGTCGCCCATACAATCAATGTCCTCGAGGACGAGGATTTTCTTGTCAAATCCGATGGAATGGGGCCGATTCTGCGCATTGTACTGCGATTCGTAAAAGAATTGGAGAAGCTGGACCCTTGTCTTGACCATTTTCAGCGACAAGGATACTACGTGACGTCCCAAATGATTGGCAATGCACTTAATCAGAGACGTTTTGCCCGTCCCGGGGGGGCCCGACAGACCCACGCCCAAGGTATACGGAATGCCCATGCGGTCATACCACGGCTTGTTGTCGACAAAAAAATTGATTTGTTGGAGCAATTTGTCCTTGCCATCAAAGAACAAATTGTCAAAGGTGCGATTGGACTGAAACGGATGTTCCATCCAGCATTCGCGGGGATGTGTGTCATACTCCGTCTTGTACAAGGTGTACAAAAACCGCGTGTGTTCACGGGACCGGCGAATGTTTTCCAAATAATTCTCCGTCATCAAGTCCAAATAGTACTGCATGTTGTCAAGGGACACGGTATAGGACAAGACTTTGATTTCAATGTGCATGTTCCGCGACGTACTTGACCCAATGCGATTATGGGATGTTTCCTCGTCATAATGAATCGACGTTTGAGCGTAGACCTCGGGGCCAATCTGGAACATGTGGGGTTGCGACACGAACAAAAAGGAGCGGTCATTTGCTTCGACTCCACTACTGCAGTTGTTGTTGTTGTTGTTGTTGTTGTTGTTGTTGTAGAGGGCTCCACCGGGCGACAAGACATTTTCGGAAATTTCCCAAATTGTGTCGTTGTGAGGAACATGTTGGAGAATATGATTCCACAGAGCGTGGAAACGGTCACTGAAAGTCGACACGGTCATGGGTTTGCAATTGTAGCCGTCGACCAAGTCGGTGATTTTCCCCCGCAAGACAATGGTTTTGCAATGCCACGACGACGGCACCACGGTACGCAACACCCAGGACCAACCGTGGGTACGCGTCAAATTCTGAATCCATGCCAACACGTCCATGTTTTTATGGAGAAACACATGCGTCAGCCACGTCACACACAATGTCTGCAGCCACGGATTGTTCCACAACAATTCAGATGAGTAGTGGAACATGGTGTGTTGTTTTTATTCCTTCCTACAAACGATTCTTCTTTTGTTGTAGCCATTGCTTGCGGAGGCGTGCTCGGTCGCTTTTTCCCACTTCGTTCCCGGAGGCATCGTGTGTGGGAATGCCGTCGTCGTCAAACTTGGAATACGGACCGTCGCGAAACATGTCCTTCGGATGGAGCAACGCTTTGACATCATACTCTTTCATTCTTTCGACGCAACGTTGTCGTTCGGCATCGTCCTTGACCATGAGTGAAGAAGGAAGTGCAAATCTTTATGTTACAGAGTCCAACAATCAAACGTCTTTGTGCGTCGCTTCAACATCTTGCATGATTTGTCGTAGAGCTGGTACGCGGCAGCCCACATGTGGAGCGTCACGACTGAATCGGTCGGGGAGTTCTTCTCGGTGCGCACGTCAGAAAGAAAGTGAACCTCGACAGAACCCGCCGGGTTCGTCGTGGCAATGACCAACCCAGACCTGAGGGTCTGGGTTGCGTTGAATGAATGCCCAATTTATTTCGAAAAAGGAAAACGATGCGCGAAGAGTGTCCTTGGACGCGGAAACGCGCTCGAAATCTTCCACAAACTGGTTGAATCGTTTTTCGTCCATGATTGATTCTCCCAAGGGTGTGTTTACCGGTGTGCAGCTAATGTGCCTGAAAAAAGATAGATAGTAATGTGTGACGGAGTACCTTTTTTGAGAATGACCAACCGCGGGTTGCGTTGGAACGACTGGTGCCAGGAGGTAGGTAGCTTCCCCAGACTTTCCAACAAAGAGTCAGTAGAGCCTTTCTATCAAAAAATCTGACAATGTAAAAAAGTTACACAAAGAAATCATATTTTGTGTCTTGTTGAACCATGACGAATCAAGGTTTGGGTTGCGTTGGAATGTTGGAACGACTGGTTCCTGAGGCCCTGGAAAGAAGTCCCTGGGTCAGAACGACTAACCACTGGGCAAGTGAAACGGCTGGTAGCTTCCCCCGACTTTCCAACAATCCAACAATAAATAATGTAAAAAAACCTTTTTACTTTGTTTAAAAACTTGTACTCACCAAAACCCTTAATTTGTAAGTCGTGGCATTTTAAACACACTGGGCGCCTGAAATCGCAAAATGTCCGTCGTCTTGGACGTGGTGGGAAATTCCGTCGCACCGAACACGTCTTGCAACAACATCCATTCCAACATCCCCCCCGCATAAACGTACACTTCGCGAAATCCCAGGCCCGTCAATTGTTGGTATTTGCGGTCCACCGCAATGTCCGCTCCGTGTTTTCCATACACGATGACCGTCTGCGTGTAATGTTTATACGATGCTATCCACTGATTCATCACGGCCTCTTCTTCCACAAACGGCATGGTCGATTGTATCAGACACTGTTGTTCATGAGCTGCCAAAGTATTTATCAACACATACTTTTCCGGATGTTGGATGGCCAAGAGTACATCGTCAAATCCTACACGTCGCTGTTGTTGCGGTACTTGAGAAAACCACAACATACATTGGCCTTCCTTGGGTTCAAACTTGGTTAGACACGTGATTCGCCTTTATGTTGTTTTTCTCGTAGCATCGCCCCGGCTTACAAAACGTGCAATACATTGGTGACTTGATGTTTCAACTCGTCGTAATTCAAATGACTCGAGTCATAGTGTAAAATGCACGGTTCTGTACCTGTTTTCGTGTTTTTCACGCGACCATGTTTCTTGGAGGATTCCAACGTTGCACGGAGTGTCTCGGACTGAAAAATCTCGGCGTTTGCATCTACACCAAGCATGTGTTCTAAACCGCCGGGTTTCCTCAGAGTGGCAAAGTAACATTGGTCGTCGACATCGTCGGACCAAGGATGGGTTTCCAACAGTCGTGACAAGACGCCCGCATATCCCATGTACGTCCCTGCGCACAAAAATTCATCGTCGCCGTCCTGTTTTTCTTTACAAACCCCGCACTCATTCGGCCAACAATACGTGGTGCACCCAAACAATACGTCGTAGTTGGACCGTTGGAATTTTTCCAACATTTCTTGTCGCGTATCTCGCAAAGCAACGACATCGAATGCGTCCAAGGACAAGACCACCGTCTGTGGGTTACACTGTCCATAAAACCGTTTCCATTCGGTCAACCGTTTGGCCCATGAGAATCCGCCGCCTTCCGGAACCAAAACGACGCATTCTTCCGGTGTAAACCCTGCTCCAAGCAACGACTCTTTCAATAAACCTAGCCGCGGGTCGTCCGGTTGATTCGTGCACATGACCACAACCATGTTCGATTCCTCCCGGGCGTGTTCTTTCGTACGACGATGACGAACCGACGGGGTGCTCTGCTCCGCCATCAAAAACGGCAACATAGAATAACAATATAATATTCCAATGGTAAGGGCAGCAATACATATTGTACATATTGCTGCTGCTACAGTCGTCGTATTTTTGTACCACCACTTCATAATTCTATTTTTTCCAACGAGATATTTTCCGTCGACGACTTTGTGTTGTTTGTTTGTCGTTCCAACCCACGTTCGCCAAATTGGTCGACGTGATTCATCATTTCGAGCTGCTGCAAAATCCGCTCCGTCGAGACGTGCGGCGACCCTCCCACATTTTGAAACAAATAATCCGTCTTCGGTGCGACTTCGTTCTTCTTGATTTGACGGTAAACGTGGTCGATTTGATGGACAACGGTTTCCAACAGTTCCCGGTCGGGCATCATGTCGACATTCATCGAAACCAGCGGTTCCGTCAGCAACCCGACTGCATAATACAGCAAGTGTCGGCGACGCTTGCAAGCCGCCGTGGTATATTTCACACAAAAGAGTCGCAGTAGACTGTGCATCGTCTTTTCCACGAGTGGATGTTGTTCTCCCGACGCAGCATGTTGGAGCATCACGTCCCAAAACAGCCAAATGACGTCTCGACTATACTTTTTTTCAATAGAGTGCTGAGACCGACGTTCGCAAACGCACGACTCTTTGCGTGATTTGCAAATCTGTTCAAATTCCATTGCCCATTCTATCCAGTAGCAGGCACGACTCATGTCTCGCGATTGAGGCGAACTATGAAAGGAAAACTCGTTGACGGCGATGAACAGTTCTTTGGGGTCTTTCGGTTTAAACACGGCCTTGGCAAAATCCATCGAGGGCGCCTTTAATCGTTCCGACAACCGCGTCATGTCAAACTCACTTGCACGATTGATTTTCATCGGTTCCAAACTGGGTTTCTTGTTGGACAAGGCCAGGGTACACACCACTTCGGCAAATAGTTTCCGAATTTTTTCATTGTTGCGTAAATCCAACTCCTTGTCAGTCAATTGCGACGTCGCAATGTTTCGAAACACATTGAACCGCATGTCTAGATAAATCGCCAGTTTGGGATTCGCCAAATGAATGTATTTCGCCATGTACTGAATCAAGAGTTCCCAGATGTCACCCAAATGTCCCGAACAAATCATTTCGGCGCACCAGTAACACGCAGGTTCGATTTTCCCGGCATGAACGGACGACAAGAATTGTTTGCGCACGTCTGTCATTTTAAAATTTGAAAAACTCGTCGCCCGAAACTCGCTCTCTGCACGCATGTCATTTATGCGTGTTATGGAAGACAACGACATGTGGCTTGTCGTTTCTTCCTCCTCTCTTCCTTCCTAATAAATCATATAAAAAGTGGAGTCGAACGAACGTAAGTGATGGAACTCTTTTTTGAAATCGGGCATCGACTTGTACGAGACGGACAATCTCTTCCACTCGGGAAACCCGTGCAATGTTTGAAACAGTTTTGGCAAGAAATTTATGACCGACCCCAAGTACAGTCCCGCTTCCACGATTTCCGGTTTCAATGGTGGGTGTATGAGAGCCAGGTCCGACTCGACAATTGGCAAACAACGTGGTCGAAATTCCAACAGTTTTTCAACGTGCTACATGGCAATGTATTCTTCTCGGATTCCTTTCGTGTTGGAATGTTGGAATTGTTTTGCAAGACACAACGTACGTACTGGGGTTTCGCCCGTTTCGCTCACCTGTGGAAAGTGAAACGTGCCCAGTGCGTCGTGGACCACGATTTGACATTGTCCCCCATCGATGTGAGCAAACCCAAGCAGTGCATTCGCATCTTTCATTCCGGAGCACTGTATCTCTTTCGTGTTGCAGAGTTGGCGCACATTGTCGAGACGGCATTGTGCAATGCGTCCCACTTCTTCGTCGATTCTATGATGCCGCGAAATCCATACATTAATGCGCCGTTTTCCAAATCCATCTTGCTGGAAATTTATGACCGCGTGCGACAGTCCGACTACAAAATGCCCGTCTTGTTCGAACACTTTTTCCGTTGTTATTTCGACTTGAACGAATTCATACAGTTGCATGAAGCCGTGATTCGCGACCGCCACATTGAACGTGTGATCAAGTACGGGGACACTGAAGTGTTGGGTCAATATATTCGCAAAATGCTGCGCTACATGCGCGTGTTCCCGCATCTTGACCCGCGTTTTCCCAACACAAAGTTGGTCGACATTTTCCGACCTCACCTTGAACTCTATTTTTGCCACATGTATTCCACCGTGTACAGTGAAAGAAAGGAAAACGCATACAACTTACTATCCAAACATTTGTACCGTATGACGCAGCACTATCCTAACTTTGGGAAGCGATTGTATATGAGACAATGTTCTGTAGACCGAGAAAAGTATTGGATTATGAGCAACAATCCCGCGGATCTCGAGTTCGTCGAAGTATTTGTCATTGACCATGTGCCGTTTCATCAGCCGTGGTGTACCCCACCACCATCTTACTTTGGTCGTCGACCTCTTTCGACAAGAGCTGCCGCTGCTGCTGAGCCGCTGCCGCTGAGCCGTTGGTCTGCGCAATTTGACCATTCGGCAAGTAGCAGTGCCGGGATTCATCGCGAACCGAGCCCACTGATGTTTGACGAAGAAGAGGACGATGACGATGAGGAAAATGATGTCGATTCGTCGTCCTAGAAAAAGGACCCGAATCCGCCACCGAGGACACCGTTTGCGGCCATGGGACCCGACTCCATGTACGACGGAGCGGCTTGTTGTTGACGCGGCGCGGAAGAGGTCGTCATGACGGGTGCCGGTGGGAACACGTCGGATTGCATATTGTCCAAAAAGTCTGCGGGACTGGGCACATGCTGGCCACCGATGGAGGACATGACCGCTTTCTTGTTCGACTTTTTGTCTTCGGGGCCATTCCACAGTTCCCCGACGCGGTCCACCAAAATATTCACCTTGATGCCCAGTTTGGTCTGGATGCTCAAGACGATGACTAAAAAGGCGAGCACCACATTGGTCAAGACCATGTTTTCGTACTTGAATCCACTATAGGTCGGGACAAAGGTGATGATGCGATGAATCAAAATGATACCGCAGAACATGACGATGATTTGAATGAAAATTTCGACTAAAAGTTCCAGTGATGACTTGTCCGAATCCGCTTCGGGAACAAAACGCTGAACCAACTTGTTCAAAATCACCACGGGCACTACGCCTAAAGAGGCATATTGGATGACGTTTAGGATTTCCGCTTTGCCTTCTTCCGTTGTTGAAAATACATGTCCCAAAAACGATTTGCGATTGATTTCCCGAGCTTCGTGCAGAATATCCATTTGTTATACGCCCAGATAAAACTGCGCAGACAACGGTGCGTTTGAGTGCCGCACTTTTCCTTCCCCCGGTACAACTATATATAGTTACAGATGAGTGCGAGTGCGGTTGCTCGCCGTCGTGCAGCTTCAGCTGCTACCACCATGTCCTCGTTTCAAAGCGTTTCTCCGGGCAGTGCTCCACCACCATCTTCGCCTTCTCCGGTTCCCACCAGCAACAACCGCATGATGACGTTGCAAGAAGTCATTTTCTTGGTGGATAGTCGTCTCACAGCTTTAGAGCAGCAACAGCAGCAGCAACAGCAACAGCAGCAGCAACAGCAGCAGCAACAGCAACAGCAACAGCAACAGCAACAGCAACAGCAACAGCAACAGCAACAGCAACAGCAACAGCAACAGCAACAACAGCAACAACAGCAACAGCAGCAGCAGCAGCAGCAACAACAGCAGCAGCAAGAACAAGAACAGGATGCACTGCCAACCGAAGATTTAGAGCCACTCATTGGCAACTTGTTGTCCCCACATTTAGACGAGTTCAATCACCGGTACGAGATTCTTGCCACTGAAATTCTCAATTTGAAAAATATTGTTCTCAAACTCCAGTCCTACACACTCGAAGTGAACAAAATGTTGGTTGAAGAGCGTATCCGTGTCTTGTCCGACCCAGTGAATTCCGACATTATTGAACATACCACCTCACATATCATGATTCATGAAGGACAGGAGGACAGCGACCCCCTTCTCCTTTCCTCGCACAAAGAGGATGAATTGTTGGAAGAACCGGTTGCCGAAGCGTCCACGACGGAGGAATATCAACCACATGACCAACACCACGACCCACCGCAAGTCGAGGAGACAGTGGCAGTGGATTCCGACCTTCTTTCTTCGACAGAGTCTGAATCGCAGTCCGAATCGCAGCCCGAATCGCAGCCCGAATCGCAGCCCGAATCGCAGCCCGAATCGCAGCCCGAATCGCAGCCCGAATCGCAGCCCGACGTCGCAAACGACCCCGTCGAAGAGATGACAACTGAACCTGGCGAGTCATTGCAAAATTCGGTCCCCCCTACGGAATGTAAGCGGAAACGGAAAAACGTCTTGTCCATCTCGTAAAAATAGTACAAAGGTTTATCCACCGACTATTCAATGTCCATCATCGACCTTTTCCACCAAGCAGTGTACATCCAAGAACCCAACCGCATTTGTTTCGATTATGCCGTGTTCAAAACGTTTGCGCAACCCCCGCAGTATGATGCATTCACTGCATACATTATTGAGCTCATGCGCCAATGCATAGAAACACACGGCGGCTTTGAAATGCATTTGAATTTAAGCAAGTTTTCGGTCACTGCTGCGCAACGTTATTCAGAAATGATACGCGTTTTTTGCAAACAATGTCTTCAGAGCGAAACGGAATATTCCAAACTTTTGATCAAGTTGTATATTTACAATCCGCCCAAAATTTTAGGGTCCATTTCCGCATTGTTTGTTAGTTTTGTAGATGACAACGTCAAATCAAAGATCGTCTTTGCATAAGTTCTATCCAACAAAATGAGCACCTCGCCTGTCACAACGCATGGGTTGTTGCACCATCACGAACGAAAACTAAAACTTTCACACAATATATTCATCCCCTTTTTTCGCGAAAACTTGTCGATACAACGTTTTCGCGAAATTCTTGCGCCTTGGGGAATTGTACAGGCGGTAGTGGTTCGAGAAAAAATGGTGAAAACACCCCATTTTTTCGCCTTTCTTACCTTGGAGATTTCCCAGTCGACGAAACAGGGACGCGATTTAGCGAAAAATCTGAAGGCCAATGTTTCCACGTTTGTGTCCGTTTTCTCCAACAACTCGAAATGCGGAATACGCAATTCCTATCTTGAACTCCAGACCTACATGCCGAGACAACCAAGGAACTTCTTTGATAGTTACTATGAACAACAACTTTTGCTACAAGACTATGAAGATTGGAATCGCGACCTTCAAGCTAACCTTGTTTTTCAACAGAAATTCGATAATGTCATTGAAAAAGTCGTACAATCAGATTCGCGGCGGCAGCAGCAGCAGCAGCTGCCCGTTTACATGCCGAATGCCCACTTCGCGTTGTGGACACCGTCCATTTATCTGGTGTAATCTTAAAACAAAATGTTGTTTCAAATGGAACGACTGCATCATGTGTTTCAAAACGTATTGGGTATTCAGGCCGAAGTAACAACAAAAAAAATCGTGCTGACTACCAAATTGAACAGTCTCAAGGACGTTTATTCGCAACTTGTCAAGGCCAACTCCAAAAAAATGTTGTTGTTTTGCCTCGATTCCTTTTACTTTCAATACAAGATTTTGACGATGGAAATGGACAACATCAACCGTTTTTCTAGTATCATCAACAATCGCATGTACGGCGATTATTACAAACTCTACACGTTGATATTGACCCAAATTCAAGAACCCTACCGTGCGGCTTTAAATGTCGATTTCAAAGTGACTTCGTATCCGGCATATAAAGAACTTGAACCTTTTTTTGAGTACAAGATGAGTGATGTCATACTTTTGCATCGCGACTTACTTCGCGTGCTGCATTTCCTTCATCAACAGTTTACCGAAAAACAGGGAAACATCAAAACGTATTCCGACGAGATTAACGTGGGGAGGTCCATTACTTCTTTTTTGCATACCCACGAATACGAGAACACGCTATTGCGCGAACAGATTATGCTGTATGTCAACTATTTGGACTTTTTTCACACGACTCAAACCGCATACATGACCAAATTGTTCCAACAAGTGGACCGCTTCCAACGTGAAATTGAAGAGGAGATTTTGACGAATTATGCTTCTGTGCGCCCTCAACCCGATTCCGAAGTAAACTTCAAGTTGGAATCGCCTCCCGGTGAAACGGTCCTGCAAACCGATTTAATAATTCCGGAATTGACCGCGTTGGAACAATCCATTTTAGACAATGACTCTGTTTGTGCAGCCGCTGCTCCTGTTGAACAAGCGACTGTTGCCGAGAAACCTAACGAAAAGCCCGCCGAAAAACCCGCCGAAAAACCCGCCGAAAAACCCGCCGACAAACCACCCGCCGAAAAGCCCGCCGACAAACCACCTGCCGAAAAGCCACCTGCCGAAAAGCCCGCAGAAAAGCCACCTGCCGTAAAGCCTGCCGACAAACCACCCGCCGAAAAGCCCGCCGAAAAGCCCTGTC
>Ga0209135_1000397_pt1 | contig 15765 bp, 17 predicted proteins | sample LauGreSBDMM110SD_4_FD_187570 | JGI IMG/M metagenome (GOLD analysis project Ga0209135, IMG submission 187570) | Freshwater lake microbial communities from Lake Michigan, USA - Su13.BD.MM110.SD (SPAdes) (version 3) | ecosystem: Environmental > Aquatic > Freshwater > Lake | place: Lake Michigan... | reverse complement strand
TGGCTAGGTAAACCCCACCTGGAGCAAGACCAGATTGTTGGCATTTGAGAGCTACTCGCTCGAGCCAACGGGTAGGTTGCTTGAATCTGTAAGCAATTACAGATCTAGATGGATGATGATCTCTCGAAAGAGAACAGGATCCGGCTTATAGGGCGACTCTTCTTTGAATTATTTATTTTGATTTAAAAATATCTTGTACTGCACCCGATCTGTAATCGCAACCTTGTCGTAAAGTTTTCGGGCAATCTCATTATCAGGGGCGGTAGTCCAGTAAAGCCGCTTTGATCCTTTTGCAGTTGCAATCTTTTCTAACTCATTAATTAATGCTCTACCAACTCCGCCGCCTCTTACCTTTGGATCAACATAGAGATCTTCAAGGTAACAAAAATCTTCAACCTCCCAGGTTGATGGTCTAAATATGTAGTGAGCCAGACCAACAATCTGTCCATCAAGTTCTGCGATAAGTGCCTTAATATTAAAATCTGAGTGGATCCGCTGCCAGGTTAATTCAAACTGCTCATCAGATAATTTTGATTTATAAAAAACAACATACTCTTTAAAGAGCTCAAGCCATCTAGCCTTATCACTTACTGTGATTGGGCGAATTATTATCGACATAGGGTTAGCATACAGTGAATATTTTTAACTTAAAGTAATCAAGAAATATGGCATAATATTTATACTGATTTGGCAGGTGAGATGACCCGGTAGCTACCGGGTCATTTTGCTTTTAATCATCCACAGATTTTATTTTTACTCAGCAATCCACATCCTGTTTCAGAGATTATTTAACAGTGATGTAGATGTGTTGTAACTGGAAACATACTGCTTTTTGCCAAATCAGTGATGCGGGTTCAAATCCCGTCATCTGCACCACAGTCTTACTTATTTTGTACTGATCAGTTGGCATTGATCGCAAGGTAAAAATAATTGAGCAAGAGGGGCCTTAATTAAGGCCCCTCTTTTTTAATGCTGTGCTTAACTATTCCAATGAACCTAGCTACCTTTGCCCACAGTGAGGTATTAGCGCCTTTCTTCTTTTTAATTGGCATGCAGCTTCGTAATGAAACAATACATATCAAACAAATTTTGCTTCCTAGTTTTGCTGCTTTAGGTGGAATGATATTTCCAGCACTCATTTTCCTCTCTCTAACTTCAGATCCGCTAATTTCAAATGGTTGGCCACTGGTTATGCCAACTGATATCGCCTTAGTTATGTTGGTATTACTAGCTCTTGGCAAGCGGGTAAGTGTTGAGTTAAAGAGCTTCTTACTAGCACTTGCAGTTGCTGATGATCTTTTATCAATCTTGGTATTAGCTGGTAAGTACTCAGGGGAGCTAAAACTTACGGAAGTTTTAGCAAGTGTTGGTGCGGTATTACTGGGCGCTGCAATTGGCAAAGTGCCACTTGAGAGGTTATTTATTAATTTTGTTAACTTTATTATTCTCCCCGTATATGTAGTGGCAAATATCTATCCCACAATTACCGATGGTTTAGAGCTTTCCTCATCTCTTGGTAATTCAATTATTACCGCAAGATTATTTGGAAAAGTAATTGGGATAACTCTTTTTACCCTTCTAGGCGTGAAGTTATTTAAACAACCACTTGGACTTAAAAAGAGTGAGTTAGTAGCAGGATCTGCCTTTGCCGGCATGGGCCTTGCGGTCTCAATCATGATTGCCAACTTAAGTTATTCAACTGATTCACTGCTCAATCAAGCTAAGGCTGGTTTGTTGGTTGCTGCGGTAATCTCAGCGGTAGTTGGAACTTTGATTTTAGTAATTACTAACCGTAGTAATTCTAAGTAAAGGGGTAAGTAATGTGTGAGAAGGTAATCTGTAGAAAATGTAATAAGCCAACCTGGGCTGGCTGTGGTGAGCATATTGAAGATGCCCTTTACGGAATCGCAAAGGAAGATCGCTGCCTAGGACATAAGGATGAGCCAAAGAAGAGTGGTTTATTAAATAGATTGCTCAATCGCTAAAGTATTTAATGTCTATCGAAATAATTACTGCAACCGCAGATGATATTGATCGCTTGCGCGATCTACGCCTTGCTGCCCTTAAAGATACGCCAGATGCCTTTGGTGCCAAGTATGAGGATGAGGTTAAGAAACCAATCTCAGAGTGGCAAGATAGATTAAAAAACACCTCTTGGTGTTTTGTGGTTGCAGATGGTGTTGATATTGGATTACTTGCAGTAGATCTAGCGGATAAGGATCGCAATAGCGCTTGTTGGTTATCTAGTTGGTGGATCCGCGAAGATCATCGCGGAAGTGGTATTCCTAAGTTAATGCTCAACTGGCTAGAACAGCTTTGCATTGAAAAAAAGTGGGGAAAAATAGGTTTAGGGGTGTGGCCAGATAATTTAAGGGCAATTGCAGCATATAAGAAGTTAGGATTTACTGAAAGGCAAAAGCTATTGCCATCTAGGTCAATTCCTGGCCTGATGTATTTGGCGATGTATAAAAATGTTGGGGAGTAGATGAGTAAGAAAGAGATTGATTCCTACATCGCAGGACAGAGCGAGCCAGAAAAAACACTGTTAAAAGAGATGCGAAAAATAATTATGGAGATTGAGCCATCATTAAAACAGGGCATCTCTTATGGCATACCGGCGTTTAAATTAGATGGAGAAGTAATTTGCGGAATCGCAGCAAGAAAAAATGGTTGCTCCTACTATCCTTTTAGCGGCTCAGTCTTAGCAGCGCTTAAGAGTGATTTAGTTAAATACAAGCAAACTAAATCAGCCCTTCACTTTGAGACCCCACTTCCAAAGACATTGGTGCGTAAATTGATGACGCTACGAATGGTTCAGATGATGGTCAAAAAGAAACGTAAGTAAAGTTGTAGGATTAGCGTATGAAGAATGCTAATCAGCCAAATCAAGGATCTGATATTTCACAGGCTGAATTAGATCGATACGAAAGATTAGATCAAGAGTGGCGCGAGTACGGGATCGCAGCCCCAGCTCGGCGAGCATTAGTAGATGCCAAGTTATATAAAGTCTCAGATTTACGAAAGATTTCACAATCTGATTTAGAGGGCTTACACGGCATGGGCAAAAGCGCCATCGCCCGTCTTAAGGTTTTAATGAATGCTAAAAAAATTAAGTTTCGCCCATGAAGCGCTTTTTCTCTTGGTTTATTAGGTTATTTACCGACCGGCGAACTTGGGTAAGGCAGATATTTGTTGCAGCTGCAGCCTCAGCAACTGCTTGGGTAATTGGGGATAATTTAGTTTTTAAGGGCGGATTAGTTGCTGCCATTGTTTGCGCACTGAGTATTCGAATCTCACTTTATAAATCAGTTCGCGAAGGGTTAGGCCAGATTGTTGGAACAGCAATTGGTGCAGGTGTGGCGCTCCTTACCGTTTACTTCTTTAACTTCGGTGTAGTAGCAATTGGCACCACGGTGCTGCTTTGCTCAGTTGTTGCTAGAGGACTTCGGTTAGGTGAGGTGGCATCGGTAAATGTGCCGGTCACAGCACTGATTGTGATTGGCCCAGGTATCTCAGGATCAACGGCCGAACACCGCCTTGCCTCCACCTTAATCGGAGCAGCAGTAGCAATAGTTTTCTCTTACTTCTCCCATGCCAATACGCCAGCGGGCCGAACTGTTAATCAGATCGCCAGAGTTGGAAAACGAAGTGCTGCGCTAATTAGTGAGATGGCAGAGGGAGTTGCAGCCAGTTTTAATCAAAAGCAAGCAGGTAATTGGTTAGCAAAGGCAAGATTACTGGCGGAGGAGATTCCAACTCTTCGCTCTCAAGCAATTGAAGCAAAGCAATACGCCAAATGGTCACCACTTGCCGGTATTGATGAAGCTGATGCTCTTTATGTGCAAGGAGTTGCGGTTGAACATATGGTGGTGCAGGTTAGAAGTATGGCTAGAACATTATTTGATTCAAGCCTGGATGAGAATCGCAAAGAGATTGTTGATCGCCAGATTGCATACGCACTCTCAGCTACCAGTTATGCCATTACCGCCAAGATCGAGTTAATTCAATCAGATCACAGCGAAAATGAGGTTGATAATATTGCCAAGGATTTAAGGTTAGCTGCTGATAACTTAACTGAGGAGTTACTGGCACAGGCAGAAAAACTTCCTAGAAGCCAATTTGTTAGATGTATTTCAATTGTTTCGCAGATGAAAATTATCGCTAACTCATTAGATGAGTCATCTCCGGCATTACTCAGTGTTAAAACACCTGGGGAGCCAACTAGCATGAAGGTAATTGGGCTCTCACCAGTAGTTCAAACTACTAGGTTAAGTAGGCGCATTTGGATATCTATTCGCAATTTCTTGCGTCGTTAGTAGGATTAAGCCATGAGTAATCCTGAGATCACCCAATATGCAAATGATTATGAGGCAGCAACTAACTACTTTTTAGATGCAGTTAATAAGTTAAATCCGGCTGATTTAGATAAGCCAAAAAGTGATGGTTGGAATGCCCGCCAAGTAATCCACCACCTAGCCGATAGTGAATCCCAATCTTGTGCACGGCTTAAAAGATTAGTAGCAGAGCCTGGAACTGTAATCCAAGGTTATGATGAGAATAAGTGGGCGCAAAGTGCCACATTAGGTTACACAGAGCTACCAATTGAGAATTCAATAGCCTTGTTTAAAGCAGCCAGGGCAGCATCCCTTGAGATCATTAAAAGATTAAGTGTTGAACAGCTTTCAAATGCTGGAGTTCATACTGAATCAGGTGCTTATGATCTTAAAAAGTGGCTTAAGAGTTATACCAACCATCCAAAGGATCACACCGGTCAATTGTTAGCCGATTAACTCCGCATTTGAGTACTTGCGTTGTGGATGTTTACAGATCTCATCATTCATTTTTTCAGCACACTTGGCACACAGTATGTTAATTGAGTTGCATGGCACCTTTGGGCAATCATAAAAACGATTAGCAGCACCTTGGCACTTCTCGCACTTTGCAATTGATTTACTTTTTTCGCTGAACTCAATTGATATTCGGTCATCAAACGTGAAGAGCGAGCCTTCCCACAAACTGTCATCACCAAACTCTTTACCGTAGGAAACGATGCCGCCATCAATTTGATAAACCTCTTTAAAACCGCGGGTTTTCATTACCGAGGACAAAACCTCGCATCTAATTCCGCCGGTGCAGTAGGTAACAATTGGTTTATCCTTTAAGTGGTCATACTTGCCACTTTCAATCTCGGCCACAAAATCTCTAGTAGTTACAGTGTCAGGAACTACTGCATTTTTAAATCTGCCAACCTGAGCTTCAAAAGAGTTTCGACCATCAAAGAAGACCACATCATCACCGCGCTGAGCTACTAATTCATCGACCTCAGCCGGCCTTAGATGCTTACCGCCGCCAATTACGCCATTTTTATCAACTTTAATCTCATCTGGGTAGCCAAATGCAACTAATTCAGGGCGGACCTTCACACTTAACTTTGGAAAATCATTACCAGTGCCATCAGACCATTTAAATTTTATCTTGGCAAAGCCGTCATAAGCTTTAGTTTGGCTAACATATTTTTTAAGATCATCCATATTTCCGCCTAATGTGCCATTGATGCCATGAGGGGAGATAATTATTCGACCCTTTAAATTTAAACTTTTACATAAGGCTTTCTGCCAAATCTTTATTGCAGCAGGATCTGAAAGAGGAGTGAAGATGTAATAGAGAATTACTTTCGGTAAATCCATACTCATATTTCAACCACCTAAGTAGTTAGATTTTAAAAGAAGGTCTAAGCGGTAAATTAGAAGCAAGATATGCAGCATCAATTAATGTAGCTTGGGCTAGCGCATCCTTTGCATCTGTTTTAACAGATTTACCAAGATCTACCGCATCTGCAAATGCCATTAATTGGTAGGTATAGGTAGAAAGTGATGGCAGCTGTTCAACTCGTTTGGTTCCATTGATATCAACAATTACTCGTGGATCCCAACCTGAAACTATAAAGTTTGGTAGATGAACAGTTCCCTTACTGCCAGTAACTGTGAGTGGGGCATCAAAGGCAGGGGATTCAAAATCACCCTTTGCCAGACCTGAAACACCATTTGGATACTTTAATTGCATATTCAACTTGGTATCAATTTTTCCATCTATGGCATTTACTTCAGTTTTAACAATACTTGGCTCACCATCTGCAATTAATTGGCTGATCATGCGCTGACTATGAAGTGCGTAGCAACCAACATCCATTATTGAACCGCCGGCTAGATCAAATTGCAATCTTAAATCTGTTGGATCTGGCATTGGAATAAGTAACGCTGATTCAACCTTTATTACCTCACCAATCTCACCAGATTTAACAATTGCAAGTAATCTTTGAAAAACTGGGTGGTAGTAGTAGTGAAAGCCTTCTAAGAAAACCTTGCCAGATTTACTTGCTGCAGCAACAATCTCTTTTGCCTCAGCTGCATTACTTGCTGAAGGTTTCTCAGTTAAAACATGCTTACCAGCAGCTAATGCTTTTAAATTCCAAGGAGCGTGGGCACCGTTATGAAGTGCGTTATAAATAACATCAATATTTGGATCATCTATTACCTCTTGGTATGAACCATAGGCTTTTTCAATCTGATGCTGCTTAGCAAACTCAACAGCCCTTGATTTATCGCGGGCGCCAACTGCAACTAATTGATGACCAGTGGCGTGGGCAGGGAAAATAATTGCACTTGGAGCAATTCTTGCAGCTCCTAAGATGCCGATTCGAAGTGGTTTGCGGGCATTATCCATATCCCTAATCTACCTCCTAATTACTTTCCGTAGTAGCGCTTCATAAAACGATCTTTAAACTCAAAAAATGAGCCATCCTCAATACCTTTTCGCATCTGATCAACTAAGCCAACAATAAAGTGTTGGTTGTGAATTGTGGCCAAGGTGGCTGCCACCATCTCCTTTGCTCTAAATAAATGGCAAAGGTAAGCCCGGGTGTAATGCGTGCAGGTGTAACAGGTGCAATCTTTTTCAATTGGAAAAAACTCATTCTTATGTGGTGCATTTGAAATATTTAGCCGGCCATCCTTGGTAAAGACTGAGCTAGTTCTGGCTTGCCTAGAGGGAGCAACACAATCAAAGGTATCTGCGCCATTTTCTACCCCAACAAATAAATCATCTGGCTCACCAATTCCTAAGAAGTGACGAGGTTTATCTACTGGCAGCTCCTCATTAACCCACTTTAAAATATCACCAAGTGTTTGTTTATCTAATGCCCCACCAATGCCAAAGCCATCAAAGGAAACTCCATCCATACTCATTTGAGATAAGTCTTTAGCAGCTTTTCTTCTTAGATCTTCATATTGGGCGCCTTGCAAAACACCAAAGAGTGCTTGGTATGGCTTATCTTTTCGCTCTTTAGTTAATCGATCATGCTCAACTAAACAACGCTGCGCCCATAACCTAGTTCGCTCTAATGCTTTTTCTTGATAACTTCTAGTGTTATGCAAAGTAGTGCACTCATCAAAGGCAAAGATAATGTCGGCGCCAATTTGGTGCTGAACCTGCATTGAAACCTCTGGGGTAAAGCGGTGCATGGAGCCATCAAGGTGTGATTTAAAGGTGACACCATCATCATCAACATGAGCTAGCCGTTCTTTATCATCGGCAATTACATCATCTGCTTGAAAGGTGTTTTCATCCATCGCAATTACCTTTTTAAAGCCAACTCCAAGGGATAAAACTTGAAAGCCACCAGAGTCGGTAAAGGTTGGCCCTGGCCAATTCATAAACTTAGCCAGGCCGCCTGCTTGATCAACTAAAGCAGAACCTGGCTGTAAATAAAGATGGTAAGCATTTGCTAATACTGCTTGGGCACCTAACTCTTTTAATGTTTCTGGTAGTACAGATTTGAGTGTTGCTTTAGTTCCAACTGGAATAAATGCTGGGGTTTTAATCTCACCGTGGGCAGTTGTAATCACACCGGTTCTACCTAAAAGCCGCTCCCCAGTGGCAGAGCGGCTAATTTCGGTTTGAACTTTAAAAGAGAAAGGCTTAATAATTACCCCGCAACGTTATGCGAGTTTGCCCTTCGCTTCATAGATATCAATTCCTGCAACCTGAAGAGTAATTTTTAGATCATCACCAGGTTGAGATGGGCAAGAAATACCCCACCTAAAATTAACGCTATCTCCAACTGCAAGTGGTGTAGCTGGTGCACCGGCATATCCATTGTCAGCATCTAGTACATCAACACATGTTTGTTCGGCTCCACTACGTGCGGTAACAATTAGTGAAGGAAGATCCAACTCGGTAGCACTATTGTTTGTAAATTTAAATGTAAATGCATTATTTATGTAACCTGGAAGTTGGCCTGAAGCGAACTGTCCTGGTTTGAATCTTGTTGGATTTGAGACCTCGGATGTGACTCCATCCTTACTCTTTACTGCAGTACCAAAAACTCCTGAAGCAGCAACCTCTTGAACAGGTGCTTCAATCAAGGATTCATTGTTAACTGAATTATTAGCTGTAGAGGCCTTGCCACAGCCAGCCAAGGTAAATACGAGAACAGTCAATATCGCAGCCTTGATTCCTAATTTGCTCACAAAACCTCCCAGTACCTAATCAAGTTTAAGATTACAAGTAGGGTGATTCTACTCTTCTTGGGCTTGAGGCAACAATTTCGCCAATAAACCGGTATCGGTTTTGAAATTATCAGAGTAGCCTGATCCACTTGCTGTAACTGGTTCTGGAGGGGATCAATTTAAGTGGCTAAAGATTTAGAGGATCTTAGTTCGGCGCAAATTCAGAGTCGAACCCCAGGTCAAATTGCATGGCTACATTTTAAGCGCAACCGTGTTGGGGTAGTAGCCGGATTTTTTAGTGTTACTTTTTTATTAGCTTCTTTACTCGCCCCGTTAGAAGCGAAATTACTCGGAATAGATCCAGATGAATTAAATCTAGATATTCTTGATGAATCTGGTGTACCAAAACTGCCTTGGGGCGGAATCTCAATGGATCACCCACTTGGAATTGTTCCTGGAACTGGCAGGGATTTATTAGCACAGCTTCTATATGGATCTCGAATTTCATTTTTGATCATGATTGTTTCAACTTTCCTAACATTATTTGTTGGCATGATTGCTGGCGTTGTAGGCGGCTTCTTTGGCGGGAAAGTTGATAATGCTATTGGTCGCTACGGTGATTTTATTTTAGCATTCCCAGCATTCTTCATGATTGTGGCTTTAGCAGATCCTGCAGTAGATCGAATTCAGCGTGCAGGTTTGGCTCAAGATAATGGTGCTCGAGTCTTATTCTTAATTGTTATTTTATCGTTTTTTGGTTGGGTTTATTTTGCAAGACTGATTAGGTCGCAAGTATTAAGTTTAAGAGAACGTGATTTTATTACGGCTGCTCAAGCTCTTGGTTCATCAAAGCGCAGAATTATATTTAAAGAGTTAATCCCAAATATTTGGGCCCCTGTAATTGTGGTAGTTTCACTTTCATTACCGGGCTACTTAACAGCGGAGGCAGTATTTTCCTTCTTGGGGATTGGTATTCAGCCACCTGGCTACACCTGGGGGCTATTAATTGCAAAATCTACGAGGTTTGTAATGGCTATGCCAACATTTTTTATTATTACAACTACTACTTTAGTAATGGTTGTTTTAGCCTTTAATTTACTTGGGGATGCGTTAAGAGATGCACTTGATCCGCGAAATGGCAAATAGATTTCTGGTCTGCGGCCGCAGATTAGAAAACCAAAAGGAGAAAAAATGAAGCAAATCCTAGGAGGAAAGTTACGGTTGAAAACTGTTGTCTCAACAGCTACCGCCGCAACTCTTTTGGTTTCAGGCTTATCACTTGGCGCAAGCTCAGGTGCAAGTGCTGCAACACCAAAAACGGGCGGTACATTAAAGTTATTAATGCACTACCCAAGTCTTGATTACTTAGATCCAAACCGTGTTTACACGGGCCGTGATCTACAGTGGCTGGGTGGAACAATCACTCGGACATTAACCGCTTACAAGTTAGCCCCCGGCGCAGCTGGAGCTGAAATTGTTGCAGATCTTGCTACAAATACCGGAGTGCCAAGTAATATGGCAAAGACCTGGAAGTTCACATTACGCTCAGGATCAACATTTGAAGACGGTAAAAAAGTAACTTGTGAAGACATAAAGTATGGTGCTTCACGTACATTTGCTACTGATGTAATTACCGACGGTCCAACATATTTATTGAACTGGTTGGATATTCCAAAAGATGAAAGCGGTGATTCTTTCTACAAGGGTCCTTATGCAGATGATGGTGGGTATGGTCAAACTTATTATGACCGTGCAGTTACCTGCTCTGCAGACAACCGTACAATCACATTTAACCTAAAAAAGTCTGTTCCAGACTTCAACGCATTTACAACTTATTCAGCTATTGCACCTGTACAGAAAGCAAATGATGGTGGCGAGTCATATGACGCCCGCCCTCAATCAACAGGTCCATACATGATCAAGGAAAATAACAAAACTCACCTTTTGTTAGTCCGAAATCCAAAGTGGAATAAGGCTTCTGATCCGATTAGAACCCCATACCCTGATCAGCAAGAGCTGATTTTTGGTTTAGATGAAGAGGTAATTGACCAGATTATGTTGAGTGATTCTGAGAAGAATGCAATCAACTTTGATGGTCCATTGTCAACAAATAAGACAAAGTTCTTTCCAGATTCAAGTGCTGCAAACTACGCCTCACTTAAATCACGGACTATGAACAATGTTGAGCCATTTGTTGGTTACATTCCTTTCAACCTTAAAAAGATGCCTTGTAAAGATATTCGTGCAGCGATGGTCTACGCACGAAATAACAAAGCTATCTTGGATTATGCTGGCGGAGAAAAGTTCGCTGGTGCCTATGCAACTGGAATTATCAGCCCAACTATGAGCTTAGATTATGCAGTTACTAAGGTTGTTGGACCTGGCAGCACAGGCTTCCTACCAGAGGGAAATGTTGCTAAAGCGATTGAGTACATGAATGCTGCAAAGACTTCATGTCCTGATGAGTATGCTCGTGCAACAGATCCAGCACGTGGTATCTCTATCGCTACTTCCTCATCCAAAAGCCTTGAGGACACAATTCCTATTAATCAAGCAGCCTATAAGCGTGCTGGAATTGTTGTGAAATATGACATCATCAAATCTAAGTACTACTCAACAGTGCTGGCTTCAACCAATCCAAATGATCTTTCATCATCTGGTTGGGCGTCAGACTGGCAAAACTCCTCAACTGTAATTCCTGAGTTGTTTTGGGAGGATGGTGGATTTGATATGTCTTTTGCTAGTCAGGCAAAAGATGCTGCCTACCCAGCAATTGCGACCAAGATTACTAAGGCTCTTAATACTCTAGACCGCAAGGCGCAAGCAAAGCTTTGGAAAGAGCTTGATGTGCAAATTGCTAAAGAGTTCTGGTACATCCCAACTAACTTTGGAAAAGCCCAAGAAGTTTGGGGCTCCGGACTTGGTGGCGTCTTCTTCTGGCAGCCACAGGGAACACCTGCATACCGTGCGATTTGGATCAAGTAACTAAATAAACGGTAAGTAAAATGAATGAGTAAATCTCTCACTAACTGGGAGATTTACTCATTTCATAGTAAAAAAAGAGAGGCAATAATGCTTAGGTTTATAGCACGACGTGCTGCGTATGCAGTTATTACTTTGCTGTTTGTGAGCATGGCTACCTATGCAATTTTTGCCATTCTGCCATTTGATCCAGCAGCACTTTCCTGTGGAAAAGGCTGTCGACCAAATCTGATAGAGGCTAACCGAATTCGACTTGGTTTTGATAAGCCAATTTGGGAGCAGTACTGGCTATTTTTATCAGGAATATTTGTCGGAAGAAATTATGGAATGGGTAATGCAGCTTTTAGTTGCCCTGCCCCAAGTTTTGGTTATTCCTTTAATGAGAATGCATGCGTGACTGACTTGGTTAAGCAGGCACTTCCAGTAACCCTTTCACTTGCAATTGGAGCACTAATAATTTGGCTGTTCATGGGTGTAGGTCTTGGAGTTTTAGCAGCTAAAATGAAAAATTCACCAGTTGATACTGGCGCTACTATCTTTGTTTTAATTGGCACATCACTTCCAGTCTTTGTAACTGGGCTATTGTTTTTAGTATTTTTAACAATCAAATGGAACATAATTCCATTGAGTTTGACTGGATATATATCGATTTTCAGTAATCCGCCTGGCTTTTTTGTTTACTTTATCTTGCCCTGGCTTACTCTGGCCTTTAATTTTTCTGCGATTTATACTCGATTTACCAGATCTGCAATATTAGAAACTGCCAGTGAGGATTACATCCGCACCGCAGTTGCAAAAGGATTATCTCCAAAGGTGGTGCTGCGAAAACACACGTTACGGGCAGCGCTTTCACCGATCGCCACAATGGCCGGCTTAGATTTTGCAGCCCTTTTGGGTGGGGCAATTCTTACTGAAACTATTTACAACCTACCTGGCCTAGGTCGATTGTCCCTTAAGGCCGTTTATGACTTTGATTTATCAATAGTGGTGGCAACAACTTTGTTTGCAGCAACAATTGTAATTTTTATGAATCTACTTGTTGACATTCTCTATGCATATTTAGATCCTCGGGTTCGAATCTAATGTCAAAATTATTAGAGATTAAAAACCTTAAAGTTTCCTTTCCAACTGATGATGGTGATGTCAAGGCAGTTGATGGCATCGACTTAACCTTAAACTCAGGTGAGACAGTTGCAATTGTGGGCGAGTCAGGTTCAGGAAAGACCGTGACCAGCTTGTCAATTTTAGGATTACATAATCGCGCTAGCACCAATCTAAGTGGAGAAATTTTAGTTACTACCCAGGCTGGTGTTGTTGATGTGGTTAGTGCGGCAGAGCAGGATGTTCGGTCAATAAGAGGCAAGAATGCTGCGATGATTTTTCAAGATCCGATGTCCTCACTACACCCTTACTATTCAATTACAAACCAACTATCTGAGGCCTATCGAATTCATAATAAGGTAAGTAAGCAAGCTGCTCATAATAGGTCTGTTGAAATGTTGGAGCTGGTAGGAATTCCAGAGCCAGCCAAACGAGCCAAGGAATTTCCGCATCAATTCTCTGGTGGTATGCGCCAGCGCGTAATGATTGCTATGGCACTAATAAATAACCCTAAAATTTTGATTGCAGATGAACCAACAACCGCTCTAGATGTCACCGTACAAGCACAAATTTTATTATTACTTCGTGATCTGCAAAAAGAATTTAAAATGGGAATTTTATTGATTACTCATGATTTGGGAGTTGTAGCTGAAGTTGCTGACCGAGTTAATGTTATGTATGCCGGCAAGGTTGTTGAGAGTGGATCAGTTGAGGATATCTATTACCAACCAGCAGCTCCCTACACAATGGGGCTACTTTCATCCATTCCAAGTGTTTATGGAAAAGGAACTGGAAAATTATCTGCTATTCCAGGACAGCCACCTTCACTCATAAATCTACCTAAGGGCTGTGGTTTTGAACCTCGCTGCACATTAAAGCATTTGGTAACGGGAGCGAATTGCGTAACAGATAAACCTAATTTAATTGAGGATTCGGCGGGGCATTTTGCGCGCTGTCATTTAGATCTAGAAACTAGAAAAATAGAGGGAAAAAAAGTGGCTGCCAAGGGAGTTAAGTAAACATGACAGCACTATTAAAAGTTGAATCCCTGACAAAGTATTTTTCAGCCAAATCAAATTCAATATTTGGAGCAAATAGCGGAAAGGTTAAAGCAGTTGATGGAATTTCATTTGAGATTGCAGAAGGTGAAACTTTAGGACTAGTTGGTGAATCTGGCTGTGGCAAAACAACTGCCGGTCGAACATTGCTTAGACTGCTTGAGCCTACCGCGGGCACTATTACATATGAGGGCGAAGATGTAACAAAGCTTTCCAGAAAAGCGCTGCATGACTTTAGATCTAAGATGCAGATTATTTTCCAAGATCCATATTCGTCGTTAAATCCTAGACATACAATTGGAAAAATTATTGCCGCCCCATTTGAGATTCAAAATGTGACACCACCGAGAGGTGTGAAAAACGCAGTGCAAGAGGTGATGGAGCGGGTTGGTTTAAACCCAGAGCATTACAACCGCTACCCACATGAGTTCTCTGGTGGCCAGCGTCAGCGAATTGGAATTGCCAGAGCTATTGCGTTGCGACCAAAATTTATCGTGGCAGATGAGCCAGTATCAGCACTGGATGTATCCATTCAAGCCCAGGTCATTAATCTTCTAGATGACCTGCAAAGTGAATTCAAAATGAGCTTTTTATTTATTGCTCATGATCTTTCAGTAGTTCAGCACATCTCAGATCGAGTTGCGGTTATGTATTTAGGAAAGATTATGGAATTAGCGCCAACTGTTGATCTTTATGCCAATCCACGGCATCCATATACAAAAGCATTACTTTCGGCTGTGCCTATTCCCGATCCAAAACTTGAGCGATCAAGGGAGCGCATTATTCTCAAAGGGGATCTGCCTTCGCCAATTAATCCACCTACCGGATGTGTCTTTAGCACTAGGTGTTGGAAAGCTCAGGATATTTGTAGGAGTACAGCACCCCAGCTTCTTCAAGTGGGCAACTCTTCAGTTGCCTGTCACTTTCCAGAGTAATTACCAGATTCGAACGCGCTGCCCCTCTGGCATAAAGTGTTTATCACTTTGCTTAACTGCAAAGGCATCATAAAACTCAGTTAGGTTTGCAACTATTTGATTACACCTAAACTCATCAGGTGAGTGTGGATCTGTTGCAATCCGGCGTTTAACCTCTTCAGGCCGATACTTACCCCGCCAGGATTGGGCCCAGCCCATAAAGAATCTTTGGGCGCCGGTGTAACTATCAATTTCAGGTGGCTGCTTTCCATTAAGTGAAATCTCATAAGCTTTATAAGCAATAGTTAATCCACCCAAATCGCCAATATTTTCACCAATTGTTAGTGCGCCATTGACCTTAACCTCAGGGGCAGCAGATGGGGAGAGTTGGTCATACTGCTCAATTAGTTTCTTAGTTCGCTTTTCAAACTCAGCTCGATCTTTATCACTCCACCAATTAACTAGATTGCCATCACCATCATATTTAGAGCCCTGATCATCAAAGCCATGGCCAATCTCATGACCAATCACAGCCCCAATGCCGCCATAGTTGGCCGCATCATCATCTGCTAGCACATCAAAAAATGGTGGTTGCAAAATAGCGGCTGGAAAGACAATCTCATTCATCCCTGGGTTGTAGTAAGCGTTAACTGTTTGCGGAGTCATATACCACTCAGATTTATCAACCAGTTTACCAATCTTGGCATACTCATAATCTTGGGAGTACTTAGAGATCTGAGCCAGATTACCAATTAGATCCCCTGGGTTAATTATTAGTTTTGAGTAATCCCGCCACTTATCTGGGTAGCCGATCTTTGGCGTGAACTTATCTAATTTAATAAATGCTTTTTCTTTTGTCTCATCACTCATCCAGGTAAGAGCTTTGATATCAACCCGATAAGCCTCAATCAGATTGGCAACTAAACCAACCATCCGCTCCTTGGCTTGCTTGCCAAAGTGGCGATCAACATAGATCTGACCAACTGCTTCACCTAGTGCGCCCTCCACCAGGCCAACTGCCCGCTTCCACCGCTCCTTAAGCTTTGGAATTCCAGAAAGGGTGGTGCCATAAAAACTAAAGTTTTCATCAACTAATGCTTTATTTAAATATGGACTGGCACCAGAGATGATGTGCCAGGTCAACCAGGTGCGCCACTTATCAGCTTCAAAGCTTGCAATTAATTTAGATAGACCTTCAAAGTA
>Ga0209135_1000394_pt1 | contig 15806 bp, 16 predicted proteins | sample LauGreSBDMM110SD_4_FD_187570 | JGI IMG/M metagenome (GOLD analysis project Ga0209135, IMG submission 187570) | Freshwater lake microbial communities from Lake Michigan, USA - Su13.BD.MM110.SD (SPAdes) (version 3) | ecosystem: Environmental > Aquatic > Freshwater > Lake | place: Lake Michigan... | reverse complement strand
ATCCGCTGTGCCGTAAGCAATTTTGCAGGTATACAAACCAGGTTGCGCGTCGAAATCATGCATAACGCCACAGTCGGCAACAGTGAGAGCGATGTGATGCTGACGCGCCAGCACACTGACCGCTGCCCCGCCGGCTAAAAAATTGTCAACCATTTGCCAAGTCACGTCACTTGGGTACGCAGACACTCCGTGCTGAGCCAAGCCATGGTCGCCTGCAAAGACAACGAGTTGAGGGGCAGTTAGGGTAGGTGATTCAGTTTGTAAGATAAGGCCAAGCTGTATTGCGAGCGCCTCTAGCTCACCCAGGGAGCCGAGAGGTTTCGTTTTATTGTTGAGTTTGAATTGCAACTGGGCCAACAGCGCCGGATTGCTGAGATCTTTAAAAGAGGGTTGTTTAAGTATCACGATTCAAGCCTATGCGTGCTCAAGCGATTAACTGTTTAAGAAAGTCGTGATCGATGTTACGGCCGAGACAATCGGCTAAGCCCTCGAAGACTGTGTCCAAGCTGGGCACTTGCGCCCCGAATAAAGCGGCAAGTACTTGCGGGTTTTCAAATATGCCGTGTAGATAAATTCCTAGCACGCGGCCTGAGGCGTCTTGCCACATGAGGTCTTTAATCAGTTCGCGTGCATCACTGCGTAAGCATTCGCTAGACGGCATGGCGTGGGTGTGGCCTTGATGAATTTCATAACCCTGACACTTGAGATTAGACAGTGCCGCCCATGGCCCAGTGAGCGTGCCCGTGGTCACCTCGCGGTGCCGCACGGTTTTCGTTAGCGAAAACTCGGTGACTAACGAAATTAATCCGAGGCCCTCGGCCGTGCCATCAACGCCATGGCGGTCGATCAGCTGTTGCCCTAGCATTTGCAGGCCGCCACACACCCCGAGCAGCACGCCGCCTTGTTCGGCAAAGGCCTGGATGGTGTGGGCTAGGCCATGTTCGCGCAACCAGGCTAGATCTGCACTCGTTTGTTTTGAGCCGGGCAACACCAACCAGTCGTCGCGGTTCAATTCAGGTACTTGATTGGGGTGACGTACCCATACCAAGCGTACGCCAGGTATTTTTTTTAAAGATTCAAACTCGTCAAGATTGCTGGCGTAGGGATACGCGATGATGGCGATGGTGCGCGTGGTGGGTATATTGGGTTGTAAGTGATCATCAAACAAACCGTCTTCTTCGGGCAAACCATGTTCTCGCCAGAAGGGTAGCGTAGCCACGGTAGGGATGCCCGTCAGCGCGAATAACCGTTCGGGAGCAGGGCTCAATAAATTCACGTCACCACGAAACTTGTTTAAGACGAAGCCATGAATCAGGGCCTGGTCTGTCGGCGGTAGTAACGCCCAAGTCCCATACAAGTGTGCGAAGGCACCTCCGCGATCGATATCGCTGATCAGCAAACAACGCGCCTTGGCGTAGCGTGCCACCTGCAGATTGACGATGTCGCGATCCATTAAATTGATTTCAGCCGGGGAGCCCGCACCCTCGATCACTACAACATCGTTCTCGGCACGTAGCGCGTCTAAAGAATCGGTAATAAAAGGCCAAAGTGTTTCGCTGCGATCACGCCAAGGCATATTTGTCAGTTCTGGGCTGACTTGACCCAGCAAGACCACTTGACTCGCCGAGTTTGCCTCTGGCTTTAACAATACGGGGTTCATCCGAACCTCGGGCACGGCGCGGGCCGCCAAAGCCTGAAAATACTGAGCCGAGCCTATTTCGCCCATACCACTTTTCGCCGCGACGACGCGGGCGTGGTTACTCATATTTTGCGCTTTAAAGGGCGCGACTTTCAGGCCCTGACGCGTATACCAGCGACACAGCGCCGTCGCCAGCCAACTCTTGCCAGCGCCGCTTGTGGTGCCAAGTACCATGACGCAACGTGCAAGCATTAATCTTCGATGCCTCGTTGTGCAGGGATGCCTGCATCGAACGCATGTTTGATCATGGTCATCTCGGTCACAGTATCGGCAATCTCAATGATTTCTGCCGGGCAACGGCGACCCGTAATGACCACGTGCACCTCTGGGGGGCGAGTGCTTAAGGTTTGCAAGACATCTTCAAGCGGCACCCAACCAAAGGTAATCGGATAGGTGAGTTCGTCTAATGTCACCATGAAGAACTCGCCGCTCAAAATTGCTGCGCTCGCTTTGGCCCAACCGTCACGTGCAAGCTGTGCTGAATGCTCAAGATCTTGGCTCTTCCAACTAAAGCCATCACCTAGGCCCTCAATAGGCACGTTCAGCTGTTCAAAGACGCGGTGCTCGCCAAAGCGCGCACTAGGCACTTTCATGAATTGAAAAATTTTGACCGCCTTGCCGCGCCCGTGTGCTCGCATCGCTAAACCAAAGGCCGCGGTGCTCTTGCCTTTGCCGTCACCGGTATTGATGATCAACAATCCGCGGCGTTCACCGGTTGATTTTTCGTAAGGCTTTTCGGTTGGGGGGGTAATAATTTCCATAGCAAAGGATCCAGTATTTAGTGAGTGTTTAGTGAGTGTTTAGTGAGTCTTAAGTGAGTGTTGGGAGCGCGACCCAATGGGTGCCCAGAGCTTGTATTGCAATACGGCGTTCAAAGACGTTTTCTATTTCGCGGTGTAAGGCAGGCTCGTCGCGTTTGCCTACGTATTGGATTTTTCCGTCAGACATCACGATCAAGTCATCGGCATAGAGAGCGAAGGTGAGATCGTGCAGTACGCTTACAACGGTTTTGCCTTGGGCGATTAACTGACGCACCAATACTAACCAATCGACCTGATGTGGAGGGTCAAGATTTGCTAAAGGTTCATCCATCAAGAAAATTTCAGCCTCGACTGCTAGCATTCTCGCGAGCAGCACGCGTTGTTTTTCACCGCCCGAGAGTGTGTTGAGCGGGCGGTCTCGCCATTGCCAGGCGCGGGTCAGTTTGAGTGCGCGCTCAGCCGCGGCGTGATCGGCCAAGCTTTGGCCGCCAAACCAAGACTGGTGAGGGATCCGACCGAGCATGACCACGTCATAGGCTGTGAGGTCGTCTACGCTTTGTACCGAACTCTGAGCCAGCCACGCGAGGCGACGTGCGCGAAGCTGCTTTGATTGGTGTTGTAGCGGTTGACCCAAAAGAGACACGTCACCTTCATATGGCAGGATACCCGCTAGGGCCTGAAGCAGCGTTGATTTGCCTGCGCCGTTTGGTCCGACAATCGCGCACCAGCGTCCTTTTAAGATCTTCAGTTTAAGGCCCTTTAGCACGGATCGCTGACTGCGCTTGACCTCAAGACACTGAGTCTCTAAAGCTAGGCTGTCGTCGTTGAGTACGGTGTTGGTCTCAGTCATGTGTGGGGCCTCGACGATTCATTAGCCACATTAAGTAACCGCCGCCTAGAATCGCGGTGAGCACACCCACCGGCAGTTCTTGTGGTGCGACCAAGCCTCTGGCCAATAAGTCAGCCAGTGATAACAGCAAAGCCCCCATCAAACTGGCCAAAGGAAGCAGCCAAGCGTGGCGCACGTGCACAATTGCACGCACAAGGTGTGGTGCGGCCAAACCAACGAAGGCGATGAGACCCGTGTGGGCGACAGCCGTACCGGTTGCTAGGGCGAGTACTCCAATCAAGGCGGCACGCAGTTTAGTCAACGGCAGACCTAGACTTAAGGCGGTGGCTTCGCCCAAGACTAAGCCGTCTAGCGCTCTAGACAAGGCGACGCCTATGGTCGTGCAGACGAGCCACACGGCGGCCATGATTGCACAGGCTGACCAACTGACAAAGGCGGTTGACCCAAGCATAAAGGCTTGCATAGTTTGCAAAATATCGGGTCGAGTCAGCGAGAGTAATGACGTGAGCGCGCCCAACACCACACCGACGATGACACCCGCCAATAACAGTCGCAACGTCTGTTGAACACCCCTGGCTAAACTAAGCGTTAAACATACGGCGAGTACCGCACCCACAAACGCCGCACCCGTTAGCCCGAGCTTAACGAACCATTGAGAGGCTAGGGGAGAAACTCCAAAGCCCACCAAGATCACTGCGACACCTAAAGAGGCGCCCGAGGCACTACCTAATAAAAACGGATCAGCAAGTGGATTTCGAAAGAGTCCTTGAGCAACGGCACCCGCTAACCCAAGCAATCCGCCGGTGAGCAGTGCGCCTAGCGTGCGTGGCACACGAACGTCCCAAATAATTTGCTTGGCGACATGATCGGAGGCAAGACTCAACAAGGGTTCGAGCCCAGTGCTGCCTACGCTCAATCCAAGGAGTAGCGTGGCGGCGCAAAGCACGCCTAACAAGCCTGCGAGCATTAATGCCCGAGGCTGACTCGGGTGCTGTCGTAAGGGCGAGGCACTCATAAAGCAAACCGTTTCAGACAGTCGGCCATAAGCTGCGCGGCTTGGGCCAAGCGCGGACCGGGCCGTACCAAAATATCTTGGTCGATGGTGGCAAAGGCACAAATCCGGTTGCTTTTAATGGCCACCATCGTCGACCACCCGGGTCGCTCAAGCATGGCCGTCCGATCGCGCTCACTAATCATAATGAGGTCGGGTTGCGCGCGAATCACAAATTCGGGATTGATGCGTGGAAAGGCGTCTGACTGATCCTGCAGGATGTTTTGCGCGCCTAAGCGCTTGAGCGTCTCACCCATAAATGACTCAGGGCCTGCACCGAAGGGTGCGCGGTTCACTTCGATATAGACCCGAAGTTGTTGAGTCTTTGCAGGAAGCTGTTGCGCCGCTGCAGACACACCTTGGTCGATACGATGCCAAAGTGTTTTGGCCTCTTCTGGATCAACCCCAAGCACTTGAGAAACTTTGTTTAAAAGTCGCTGGACATCGGCGTGGCTTGTTGTTTCAAGCGCCACGACCTTTAAACCGAGCGCCTCGAGTCGCTCTGCAATACGGGACGATTTTGCAGTGAAGACCACGTCAGGCTTTAAGGCCAAGATGGCTTCAATATTTGGATCCATACCGCCACCGAGAGTCGGCAGCTGTGTCACTTGTGCTGGCCAGTTCGAATAGCGATCGACGCCGACCAAGCGTGTGCACTGCTCAAGTGCGCAGACAGTTTCGGTAAGCGAGGGCAGCAAGGTGATGACGCGTTGTGGCGCTGTTGTCCAACGGGTTGTGACGCCGCGGTCATCTGTGACAAGCGATTGCGCCTCGGTTGTCGTCGTGGTCAAACTGAGTAAGACAAGCACAATAAACGTGACGCAACTGCTAATTGACGGGGCTGTGAACGCCTTGCTGAAGATCTTCGAAGCTTTGACGATATTCAAACTGACCCCTTGAGCGCCAAGGGCAAGCCTGCCGTCATGAGCGTAACGCGCTCACAGGTGGCTGCCACCATTTGGTTGAGCAACCCCAGCGCGTCAACAAAGGCGCGTACCTCTTGGCCTAAAGGGATGACACCCAAACCAATTTCATTGCCAACCAACACCAGAGGCCCGCGCGCTTGCGCGATCGCACTGCATAAATCTGTTGCTAAAGTTTGCCAGGATGTTGACGGCAGATTATTGGTCGAGGTGTGATGATCGGTTGAAAGAGGATGATCGGTTGAGGAACGACTATGTGTTGAGGGAGGACTGTTGATGGCTTTACTGAGGTCACCAGTGTGGCAAGCAGTTGGCGTTGCAACGAGGTCTGTCTTCGGTGGCATCAGTTGCGCAGTCAGCCACAGGGTCAGACAATCGATAACAATAAGTGTGTCGGGACGGCTAAAAGCTTTCATCGTCTCGGCGAGCGCCAGCGGCTCTTCGATCGTTTTCATACTGGGCACGCGCACTAGGCGGTCTTGTCGGTGGCGTTCAATTCGCAGTCGCATTTCGTCGTCAAAGGCCTGGGCCGTTGCAATCAGTAGGGCCGAACGCGCTGGCCCCTGGCTCAGCCAAAGTTGGGCAAGCGTTTCTGCGCGGCGCGACTTGCCACTCTTTTGACCACCTAGAATGAATTCACTGCGCACGACTTGAGTCATGTGGCATGGTCCACAACAACGGCATAGCCCCTCACCGCAATCCCCGACGGTGTTTGGGTGTTTCTGCAGTGAGTGTTGGCACACACTACAACCTTGTTGGCCGGTATCCGGGCTAACGAAGCAACCTCTGTCGCCTTCCCAGCCGTTTGTTCAGGCGACCAGTGGCTAATGTGACAGAAGCGAAGCCGCGAGGCTTGTTCGTTTGACCGTTGCGGGGGCAGCGCAGGCTAGACAAGGCACGCAAGCGGCGAAGTCTTTCTGCTTCCCGTTGAACTGCAGCGTGTGAACCACGCTGCGAGCACCAACGCAGCTATTTTAAGGGCAAAGGCCTTTTGGGCTTTAATTGCCCAATGCGACGCTAGAAAAGTAGTCTAATTGCCATAGGTATTCAAAAACAAAGGGAAACTCATGAACGGACTCGTCAAACGGCTTGGCGTCTTGGTACTGCTCGCGCTGTGTACGCAAACTGCGGGCGCGCAGGCGGTTTATCCAAACCGCCCTATTAAGCTGATTGTGCCGTTTCCCGCGGGCGGGGGCATTGAGGCCGTTGGCGGCAGCGCAGCCGACTTCACACAAAAAATTGCAGAAGATATGGCACGCTGGTCAAAGCTCATTAAAGACGCGAACATCACGATCCAGTGAACAAGAGCAAACCTCACTGCGTCAAATCACATCTCAATTGAGCAAGGTCAAACCTCATTGAGCCAGATCACACCTCAGTGAGGTCGCCTGCGGTTATGCCTTGCGATGTAAAAAGCGCTCGGTTAGATCGCCAAAATTGCCGCAGCCAATTTGCGTGAGCACGGCGTCGATTTCGCGGCGCATGATCGCAAAGACTTGATCTGCACCGTCTTGGCCTAAGGCGGCGACGGCGTACAGCGTAGGACGCCCAAAAAAGCAAGCTTGTGCGCCCAGACATTTTGCGGTGATTACATCTGAACCACGGCGCACGCCGCTATCAAGCATGACGGTCATCCGATCGCCCACTGCCGCACGAATCGCAGGCAGCATCGAAATCGGCGAGGGTGCCGCGTCTAATTGTCGCGCCCCGTGGTTAGAAACGATGACGCCATCTAAACCGTGTTCGGCTGACTGAAGTGCATCGTCGGGGTGCAAAATCCCTTTGATGACAAGGGGGCCTTCCCACTCGCGGCGAATGGCACTGACGGTCTCCCAGCTGGTCATGGGTGCGGGCGTTAGGGTGCCGTACATGTCGGCCACCTCATCGGCGTTTGCCCCTTCGCGCGCGTAGGGTTGCCAGTTGCTCATCATCGGCATACCCCCAGACTTTAGGTATTCTAATAACCAGCCGGGGCGGCTCAAGGTATCAAGCATGATCGAGGGAGTCATGCGAAAGGGGCGTGTAAAACCATTGCGCCGATTACGCTCACGATTTGAGTTGACCGGTACATCAACAGTGATCACCAATACACCGACCTTGGCCTCGCGTGCGCGGCGTACCAGATCCATATTGATCCGATGGTCGCTGGTGGCGTACATCTGAAACCACACGTTGTCGGGTGCAATTTTTGCGGCATCTTCAATTCTAAAATTGCTGGCACTTGATAATAAGAACGGGACGTTGGCTTTTTTAGCAGCGGCTGCAAGCATGCCGTCGGCTCCGACGCGAAACAGACCCGCCATCCCTGTAGGCGAAATACCGATCGGGCTCGAGTACTTTCTACCAAACAGTGTGGTTGATTGATCACGCGTGGTGACGTCATTGAGGTAACGCGGTAGCAGCTGATAGTCGCTGAAGGCTTCGCGATTGCGCACCATACCCAGCTCGTCGTCGGCACCGCCATCGATAAAGTCGAAGGCGATCTGAGGCAGTTTACGGCGGGCCATCGCCCTGAAATCGTGCAAGTTAATGGCAGGGCGCATGAGTGCTGATGTCCTAAAGGGTTTGCCTAACCGACTCGTTCAGGTGGTGAGGACGAAAAAATCATGTTAAAAGATTAACAAAATAATACCTAATCGTTGACCGGAGACCTAAATGAAACATACCCAGATATTTAAGAAGTTAGCGCTGTTTGCAGCCACGGCCCTCTTTGGCCTGGGTGTTCAGGCTCAAGGGGTTTACCCCGACAAGTCGATTCGCTTGGTGGTGCCATACAACGCAGGCGGGGGCACTGACGTGCTCGCGCGCGCCATCGCGATGGGCGCTGGCAAGATCCTGAAGCAGACAATCGTTGTCGACAATAAGCCAGGTGCCAGCGGCATGATCGGCTCTGACTTTGTGGGTAAGTCTGCGCCTGATGGCTACACCATCTTGATGACTGCGGCAGACACGCATTCGATCAACCCGCACGTTTACCCTAAGATCGCATATGACGCACTGAAGGATTTTGTGGGCATCACACAGATCGGCTTGTTGCCCTACGCCTTGGTGGTCAACCCTAAAGTTCCTGCAAAAAATATAAAAGAGTTCATCGCCTTGGCCCAAAGCCAACCGGGCAAGCTGACGTATGCCTCTTGGGGCGTGGGTAGCTCAAGCCAGGTGGCAATGGAGATGCTCAAAGTCATGAGCAAGCTCGATATCCTGCACGTCCCGTTTACAGGCGCAGCACCCGCCATGACTGCGGTCTTAGCGGGCCAAGTTGACGCGATGTTTGTGCCGCTGAGCTTGGCTGTCCCGAATGCCGACGCCGGTAAAGTGGTTGCGATCGGTTTGGGCGCCCCTTCGCGGTTTGTGGGCGCACCAAACATGCCAACCTTGGCAGAGCAAGGCGTCAACGTGTATACCTCGCCTTGGATTTCAATTCTTGGACCAGCAAAAATGCCCAAGGCTGCGGTCGATGCGATTTATAAAGCTGTGAACGAAGCTGTCAAAGATCCACAAATTATCGAGCTGATGATTAAAGGTGGCTTACAGATCGACGTCTTAAATCCTGAACAAATTAGCAAAGTGCTTGTGTCAGAATTTGACCGTTGGGGCGCAACCGTCAAGGCAGCCGGAATTAAAGCGGATCAGTGATTGGCAGCGGGTCGCGTTGAGTTTGAGTCAGTAGGCAAGCGCAACGCCTCGCGAGCGCTAACGTTGACTAAAGCCTGACGCCTACCGATGTCTAGAATTTGTTCAAGTCTGTCTAAATTAAATTAACCAGGAAGTCACCGATGAAATTAGCCTTTTCTCCTGCAAGCCCCTACGTCCGTAAAGTTATGGCCTGCGCGGTTGCGCGCGGCATTGATGGCCAGATCGAGAAGTGGGTGATCCCTTCAACCGACGCGGCACTGGTTCCTGCCAATCCCTTGTCAAAGGTTCCTACGCTGGTGCTTGCTGATGGCAAGAGCCTGTTTGATAGCCCCGTCATTTGTGAATATTTAGATAGCCTTGGCTCTGCCAAGCCACTGTTTCCTGCAGCAGGCCCTGCACGCTGGGCAGCTCTACGCCAGCAAGCAATTGGCGATGGCATGTTGGATGCCAGTCAGCCTCGTCGCCGCGAGATTGCCTTGCCACAAGATGAAGGTCGTATTGGCTATATCCAGTTGCAGCAAGGTAAGGTGAAAAACTCTTTGGATGATCTGGAGAAGGACGCTGCTAACTTAAATAAACTCGACACAATCGGCGAAATAGCGATTGCTTGCGCGCTGGGTTATCTTGATTTTCGCTTTGCGAACGAGCCTTGGCGTCCAGGGCATCCCAAGCTTGAGGCCTGGTATGCGTCGGTAGTGAACATGCCAGCCTTAGTTAAAACAGCACCCGTTGCTTAAGTGACTGTTTAATTGAAAGAAGAAGGCCAAGGCATGACTGTTGAGCAAAGTGCGCTGTTTAGCCCTTATAAAATTCGCGAAACAACGCTACCAAACAGAGTTGTCTTGGCCCCCATGATGCAGTGCAAAGCCGTTGATGGCTTTGCTTCTGACTGGCATTTTGCGCATTTCAGTAAATTTGCTTTGGGTGGCTTTGGTACCGTGATGACCGAGGCGATTGCGGTTGAACCGCGTGGCCGAATCACCTATGGTGACCTAGGCTTGTGGTCTGACGAATTTATTCCAGATCTCAAACGCATTACTGATTTTATTCACGCCCAAGGTGCGTTGGCGGCGGTTCAGTTAGCGCATGCCGGCCGCAAAGCCTGTTGGCAACGACCCTGGGAAGGCAACGGCCCGCTGACCGAAGCGGATGCCGTGCGGGGAGAGACCCCGTGGGGGATTGTCGGCCCAAGTGAGTTGGCGGTTGGCGAAAACTATCAAACCCCTCATGCCCTCTCGATTAGTGAAATTCGCGAGATCGTTAAAAAATTTGGTCAAGCTGCGGCGCGTGCAAATGCGGCCGGCTTTGACATCATCGAAATTCACGGCGCACACGGTTATTTGATTGCGAGTTTCTTAACGCCGTTAGTCAATAATCGCCAAGACGACTATGGTAAAGATCGCGCGGGCCGCATGCGTTTTGCTTTAGAAGTGGTGGCCGAGATACGCGCCAACTGGCCTGTTAACAAGCCTCTGTTTTTCAGAGTTTCGTCAGAAGATGGTGGCGGCGAAGGCGGGTGGGGTTTAGAGGATTCGGTGGTGCTCGGGCTCGAGCTGCACAAAGCAGGCGTGGATGTTGTGGATTGCTCGTCGGGCGGCGTGCGGTTGTCGGCGACGCTGGCCAATCAGGCGCGAGGCCCTGGCTACCAAGTACCCTTTGCAGATCGCATTAAACACGGCGGTGGCGTGCCCACCATGGCGGTGGGTTTGATTCTTGATGGCCTTCAGGCCGAGGCCATCGTGCGTGAAGGGCGAGCCGATCTAATTGCGATCGGGCGTCAGGCCATGTTCGATCCGTTTTGGGCGCATCACGCCGCACAGCAACTCGATGCGGATGCGCATTTTGAAAGGTGGGATCCCTCTGCCGGTTGGTGGTTAGACAAACGGGTCGGAGGCTTGGCGACGGTGGGCTACGACTCGAGCGGCAAGCCTAAGGCGACCACGTAAGCCTTCTTAGCTGTGCCCTTAAGTGTGTAGAGCTTGCTGAATGGCTGTCGCGTAACGGATTACGGCGCCGCCCAACGCGGTTCCATGCCTTGCAGCAAGGCATGGTTGAGCCGACTCGCTCAAAAGTGCGACATTAACTTGGTGAAGCCATACATTTTGTCTTGAATCCCGTTCATACGAAGCGCGTGCCAATAGGTGGCAACGTTCACACTAATGACAGGTTTGTTTAACCAGCGTTCTGCCTCGTCGGCTAGGCGTGCCATGGGCAGATTTGCACCGAACTGTACGATGGCCTCGATGTCATCACCGTCGATTTTTCGCATCCCTTCGATCATGTCTTGGGCGGTCAAAATCGAGTACGAAGCGGGGCTCTTGCCGCGCATGTGATTGAAGCGCACCACTTCGTAGCCATGTGGATTCAAGACCCCTTGCATACGTGGCTCGATTGACGGGTAATAGGGCTCCATCACCGCGATTTTGCGTTTGATGCCATGGGCTTTAAGTGCCGCCACGATGGCGTCGCTAGCAAGTGAGACCGGGATCTCCCAACCGGCCACTTTGCGAATACGCGCTTTGAGCTCGTCGCCCCACGCAGCGTTACCGCCCCAAATCGACAGGGCTGAAATCCCCAAGACGAAGGCATTGGGCTTGCTATCCATGACGCGTTCTACAGCGCCTTCGAGTGCGGCATCAATCAGTTCGATGGACTTATCGAAATCAGCATTGTTATTGATCGCCATGTCAGGGATGACCATACGCCCCAAGTGGTTCGTGACTCCTGGAGGGCGCATGTCATCGTATTCGGGTTGAACCACGGTATTGGTCGAAGGTGTTGTGACGCCGAAGGCCAGTCGCCAGGCTAGATAATCGCGCATGTGTTGTCTTCCTTGTTGGTAAAGTTATTGATCTTTTAATCGCACCTAGGGAATCCACTGCCTCTCAAACGTTCGTATTAACTTGACAGTACCACCGCTAGACGTTACAACTTTTATAAGAATATAAACGCAGATCACAATGATTCACAATAATGATCTGTATAAAAAACGTGAGATAAAGTTAAACCCGTATTTGGACAATACTGGGGCACGGCAAGTTTCGTGCACGGCAATGTTTCATTATCGTGCGAGTACGTTTTGCAAATCAAGTCTTACCTCAAGGAGAAGTCATGCGTCGTCTTCAATCAATATTTAAACTCGCTTTGCTGTTCGCGGGGCTGAGTCTGTTGTCGCCCGTTTCGGCGCAAACCAAGTGGGATATGTATGCATTTCCTGGCGCCAGCCATCCAATCACTCTGCGGCTCGGTGAGTTTGCCGCTGAAGTGCGCAAACAGACCGCGGGTCAACTAATCATCACCGTGCGGCCCTCTGGCGAGTTCCCTTTCAAAGCAACTGAAGTGGTGCGCGCAACAGGCACCGGCCAAGTGCAACTGGGTGAGGGCTATTCAGGCTTTATCTCTGGCTCAACCCCTTTGGCCTCAGTCGCGAACTTACCCTTGCTTGTGCGCAATTCAGACGAGCTTGATAAAGTTTGGCCCATCATTAAAAAATATGCCGAGCCCGAGTTCGAAAAAGCCGGTGTGAAGACCTTGTTCTATTTTTCATGGCCACCACAAAACCTGTTTGGTCGTGGCCCGCAAATTAAATCAATCGAAGATTTTGCTGGTCGAAAATTTCGCACAACAGACGGCAAGCAAAGCGAGATGCTTAAGCGCTTAGGCGGTTCGGCAGTGTCTTTGACGTTGGCCGAAGTGCCCTTGGCGGTTGAGCGTGGTGTGGTGGATGGCTTTATGACTGCGGGCTTTAATGTGGTCGGTGCCAAATGGAGTGAGTTTGTGAATTGGGGTTATACCCCTGGTATTCACGCCGGTGGCCCAGACTACATTTTGGTCAACATCGATGCCTACAAAAAGCTAAAGCCAGAAGTACGTGCTGCGTTGGATAAAGTGGCTGCAGAGTGGGGCGCCAAGATGACGCGTGAAAATGCGGCAGACGAAATTCGTGACCTTGAAATTTTGAAAAACAAATTCAAAGTCGATTTGTTTGTGCCACCACAAGACCAGGTCAATAAGCTGACCGAGTTGATGAAGCCGTATTGGACCTCATGGGCTGAAGCACAAGGCCCGAACGCCGTGGCTGCTGTGAAAGAAATTCGCGCAGTCCTTAACCGCTAATAGGTATTGATCATGGTGTCACGGATCGCGTCAAACATTGTTCAAGGCACGGGCTACTTGGCAGGCGTGTCGACAGTGTTGATTTTATTGCTGGTGTGTGTTGAAGTGATTTCGCGTATGTTTGGGCATTCGACGCAAATTGCCGATGAATACGCTGGTTATTTGAACGCGGCCGTGATTTTTTTGGGGCTTGGCTATTCTTTAAAAGAAGGTGGCTTTATTCGCATTGAGTTGCTGTACGAAAAGTTGAAAGGGGCGTCGTTTTTTTGGGTGAAGGCCTTGATTACGATTTCGGCGCTGATCTTCTCTGCCATCTTGACCTATTTTTTGATTTTGCACACTGCGTATGCCTACAAACAAGATGTACGTGCCGTCTCGATTTTGCAAACGCCTGAATGGATACCGATGAGCATTGTGGTGTTGGGCTGTGCGGTTTTAACGCTGCAACTAGCAATTTTCACTTTCACAAAATTTAAAAATCTACCCTAGTGAGATTGCCATGAGTTCAGAAGTCATTATTGCTGTTCTATTTATTGCACTTGGCGTCTTTTTGTTTGTAGGTCAATGGACTGCATTCGCCCTAGGGATTGTTGGTGTCATCGTCATCATGATGACCAAAGGCTGGGTCGGCTTGCTTGGCTTAAGTTCGGTCGTATGGAATAACGCCAATAGTTATATTTTGATTGCCGTACCCATGTTTTTGTTAATGGGCGAGGTGATTTTGCGTAGCGGTACCAGTAAGGCTTTTTATTCTGGGATTGTGAAGCTACTGCATAAACTACCTGGTGGCTTGTTGCATGCCAACATTGTCGCTTGCGCGATTTTCTCTGCTGTCAGTGGGTCAAGCGTTGCGACGGCCGCCAGTGTGGGCACGGTGGCGATTCCAGAGCTCAAAAAGGCAGGCTATCAATCTCGCCACGTGTATGGTTCGTTAGCGGCTGGCGGTACGTTGGGTATTTTGATTCCCCCCTCCATCGTGATGGTGCTGTATGCGGCCCTGGTTGAAGAGTCAGTGGGTCGCTTGTTTATTGCGGGGATTTTACCTGGCCTGCTGATGAGCTTGGTCTTCATGATTTACATCGCAGTCATCGTGTACAGAGATCCATCCATTGCGCCTGTGCCTGATGCAAAACTGAAAGAGGCGTCTGAGCTTCTGTCGGGTAAGTCAAATCCTCTTTGGGATGTGATGCCGATTGTGTCGCTTTTGGTTTTAGTGCTGGGTGGCATTTACTCTGGCTTGACCACTCCAACCGAAGCCGCTGCAGTGGGGGCGGGGGGTGCCCTGGTGATGGCAGCATGCTATCGCCAGCTGACTTGGCCAGTGTTGCGCGACTCGGTGATGTCAACGGTCAAGACGACTTGTATGGTCTCGATGATTATTATCGGGGCGCAGATTTTGTCGACAGCGTTGACGTTTTCGGGGGTAAGCCGCGAGATCAGTGAGTGGATCGTTGGTCTCGGTCTCAGCAAGTGGGAGTTCTTTTTCATCTTGGTCGTGCTGTATATCATTCTGGGTTGTTTTGTGGATGGTATCTCGATGATCTACATGACCTTGCCTGTGCTCTTGCCTGTAATCAAAATTTTTGGTTTTGACTTGATTTGGTTGGGTGTCATCATTACGATCTTGATTGAACTTGGGCAGATCACACCACCGGTTGGGTTGAACCTGTTTACCATTCATGGCATCTCGGGCGGCGCAAAGTTTTCAGAGATTGTTGCAGGCTCAACACCGTACGTATTTTTGATGTTGATCGTGATCGCAATCTTGACCGTGTATCCAGAGATCGTGACCTGGTTACCCGATACGATGCGTGGTAAGTAGCGTCATTTCGGGTCGAAATCATCTGAAACAGATGAGGTTCAACTCGAAACATTGTTGAAATGAGTGGCGTGTGAAGATGTGGTTGCGTAATCACACAGGAGTTCACGCCATGAAATACACTTCAGCACGTTCATTGATCGCAGGTTTGGGTTTCACGCTCATCGCGGCAAGCGCCTTGGCGCAAACGAGTATGCTCCCCCAAGGCGCAGGCCCACAAGGCGGTATGCATCGCCAACATCAGGCTGCACCGAAAGGTGGCAGCGAAGGTCCGCTGGGGCAAATCCCACAAACTGTGATTGATCAACTCGCCTTAGCGCCAGCCCAACAGGCGCAGCTTGATACAGCACAGGTTGCGCGTAAAGAATTACAGGCTACTAAACAGTCGCTGCGGGCTGAGCAGCGTAAAGCGATGCAAGAGCAGTTGACAAAAGACATCGTGGATCCACGAGCTGTTATGGCTCAGCAAAAGACCATGCGCACCACGATCGACGCCAAAATGGATGCCGTGCAGCAAAAGTGGCTCGCCTTCTGGGATGGTTTGTCAGCGCCACAAAAAACGACGCTTTCAAACTATATGAAGTCTAAGCACGCTGCGCAGACGCAGAAAAAACCTGCAGCTGCGAAGGGCTGATGCCGCACAACTTTGGTGAAAGTCTCAGCGTCTGAAGCAATTGGACTGAGACTAAGAGGTAAGCGCTAATCTCGAGCCGTCTTGGCTCGAGAGCGCATTGACAAGCCAAAATCCTTAAGCGCGCGCCTTGGCTGCTGCGACGGTGTCTGCCCAGGAAGGCACGTCGACCCCGGCCGCTGCGATTTCCATTGACACCATGGTGTAATAGCCGACAACGCAAACTAGATCAGAGTATTGCTGATCGCTCAGTAGTGTTTTCGCGCGTTTAAAGGCGGCCGCGCTGACGCGTTTTGTATCAAGCAGCTCGGTGACGAAGT
>Ga0209135_1000389_pt1 | contig 15887 bp, 13 predicted proteins | sample LauGreSBDMM110SD_4_FD_187570 | JGI IMG/M metagenome (GOLD analysis project Ga0209135, IMG submission 187570) | Freshwater lake microbial communities from Lake Michigan, USA - Su13.BD.MM110.SD (SPAdes) (version 3) | ecosystem: Environmental > Aquatic > Freshwater > Lake | place: Lake Michigan... | reverse complement strand
TCCTTCGTCTCATAAAGAGACTGAATGGTCAGGGCACCCTCGCTCTTCTCCTGCTTCGCCTTGTCCGACAGAATGTCATCGGGGAGGTTGCTTCCGTAAGGCTCAAAGAATCCAAGCCGGAGCGAGTAGGTAGGCGTGACCCTGCTACGAGGGATGACGCCGTCGAATCCAAGTCTCGGCCAAATGCGGTAACCCTTGAACTCGTCGTTGCTGTCGCTGCCTGCTGCGAGCATCCCTACCTCATCAACGCCAAGCTTCTCTGCCTCGTTGATGCTCTTCACAACGCCAGAGTACAGACCACGTGCAACAGCGACCGGGCTTTCCTTCTGTGCCTCTGGTGCCACGCTGAACATCACGTAGGAGAGCAGTAGCTCGTCATCTTCATTTCGAGAGAGAGTCGCTGCTGTTCCGATCGCGTCTTTGGTCTCGCCGAAAGGCTGATGAGAGATGACCGTGACGGTTGGCTCAGGATCGCTGCCGCTGAGCATCGCAGTCTCAAGCGAGCCGTGTACGATCGTGACGTTAGAATCTGGAGAGAGATTGCCGCAGACCTTAGCGGCTTGATCGAGCGTGACGCCCGTCTGCTTCAGTGACTCTCCGAGAGCCTTGCCATTGATAATGGAAACGCTCTGGACTCCCGCAAGCGACTTGGATGGAGGTTCCGACTGGAGAGTCTCCCGGTCGTAGACCATAGGCCTCTCGACCTTCTTCCAGTCAGAGTTGACCCTGCCTCCGCCGCCGCCCGCTGTAGAAGACGGAGTTCGCTGTGCGGCGTCGATGATGTTGCCAAACGAGTCAGAAGGTGCATCGCCTTCGCCCTCGCCGCAAGACGGGTCTATTCCGCCGCCTTCTCCGGTGGCACAGAATCGGCGGCTTTCTTTCTTGCCCTCAACTCCTCGCGGGCTTTGTTCAATGCTTCTGCGATCTCCTTGGCTCCGGCCCCCGGTGGGAAGTCGAACCGAATCGGCTGCTTGTCGTTTTCCATCGTCTCTCCTTATCCGTACTTCGCGTTTGCCAGCAACGTCCCACACCGCAATCTGATTGTGCTTGATCCCCGCTGCGACCGCAGATGCCTCGTCCTCAAATCGCTCAGACAGATCGAGGTAAACCTTCTCTGTCTTGGGATCAATCCAGCCACCTAAGTGTAGCTGAGGATTCTCGGAAAGGAAGTCTTTGTGCTGGTCAAGGTAAGCCTGAATCGCAGGCTGCGTGATCTCTTCGCTAGTCTCGAAAATCTTCTCCGCGTGCGGGACAGTTGCACACATGAAGCCCGTGGTTGGACTCTTGGCAGAGACTGGGTGAACAGAGAAGCCGCCAGTCTTCTCGATGCTCTTCAAGACTTCTCGAACGACTGCTGCCGTCTTTGCACCACACGAATTGTCTATGCCGCCTCCGGGTCCGGTTCCGCAGAACGCCCGTGCCTCTTCGACTGCATCCTCCCAGCGATCCTCTTTCTGAGTCGGCAGCTTGACTGCCATCTTGCGTGCGGCGATCGCCATCTTGTTGATCCGCTCCGCGTCTTCGTCCCACCACTTCGATAGATCGTCGGCCATTACTTGCCCTTTCGTTTCCAGATGCGAGTGCCTACCAACGCACCTGACTTAACACGTTCTGGTGCAGATGACTCTTTGACCTTTGACTGTGCGAACTCAGCCAGCTTGGCGGAGTCGAGTGCGAGTGCTTCCTTCGGCACGCCCGCGATCTGCTTGGGCTTGCCGGTGTTGTCCAAGAAGACGAACGAAGCAGACGGGTTGTCTTTGTTGGCCTGATGAAACGCGTGGTGGTTCTTCGCACCGATCGCGTAGCTGTCCGCGAACACCAAGGCGTCAACCATGCGACCGTCCTTCGGGTCGGCAGCACGCTTCACGACACCGCGATCTGGGTCGGCCCACTGAACCTCTGGGTTGGCGTGGACGAAGACATAGTTGACCTTCAGGCCGCGATCCTCAGCCTCCTTCAGAATCCACGGGTTCTCTGTGGCGTTCTGATCACCGGCACTGTCCCACACTGCCTTGGCTCTCGACTTCATCTCCAGTGCGTCCGGGTTGTTCTTCAGTGCGAAGCCCTTGCCCGCACCGCAGCCACCGACAGTCACCATGATCTCGTCGCCCTTAGAGAGCGTGTCGAGGTGCTGAACGAATGCCCGCTTCGCGATCGCGTTTGCAGTCTGGTGAAGAACGACGTTGAGCGTGGCACGGTTGTTTGCACGGGTCTCCGGGTCTGGGTGCGACCACGCGTCAGTCAGGCACTTTGCATCGTCAGTGCCGAATGTCGGAGGCTCGCCCTGACCCTTCACGAGTTCAAGGAACTGAGACGACACAGCGTCAGGGTCTGACTGGAAGTGCTTCATAAACGCGTCTTCGACAGACCGCTCGTAAGGCGTGAGATTCGGAACGCGACCCACGTTAGGAGGAGGCGGGACTTCCATTGCTGGCACGCCGACGCGAGCAGCGTCAGTCACGCCGTCTTTGTTCTTGTCCGACGTGACGTCGATGGTCGGGCACGGGGCAGGGCAGGAGCCGCCGCCGCCTGCTGTCGTCTTGTCCTCGTCTGGGCCTGCCTTGCTTCCGTCTTCGGAACTGCAAGTGTTCTCAATGCCGCCGCCTTTGCCGGTCGGGCAGAAGCCACGCGACTCAAGACCCCACGAGTCGCACGCGAACATCTCGTCGGCAGATCGGTAGTGAGTTTTGGCGTTGCGATCGCCGTAGTCTGGAGAGCGAGTGAAGACAGTGTTTCCAACGCTTACCGCGTCCGTGCCGCCCTTGACTTCACGTCCTGTCCTCTTGTCGTAGAAGTAAGCTGCCTTCTGGGGGTCGTATCCGACGGGAGTCCACGAGTCGATGTCTTCTGGAATGTCCCTGCTTCGGTCGAACTTCCCTTTCACGGTTGCAATCGGGTTTTTTCCAGCAGCACCCGTTGCAATCATCAGGGAGTTCTTCTCCTTCGTGAAGAAGTTAACAGGACCGGACATTCGAGCAATGCCGTCGTAGCCAATTCGATCGCCGACAGAAGACGTCATCTTTCCGTCGTCTTCGTGAACTGTAACTGAGTAAACGGGAGAGCCAGACTTTTTCGAGTTATTGAATGTCGGGATGTCGATCCTAAAAGCAACTTGAGTTCCTTCTGGAAGGTCTCGGTGAAAGCCAATCCAAGAGCCTCCCTCTGAAATCGACTTACCTTCAATGCCTCCTATGTCGCTTTTCTTCGCGTCGGCTTTATTGGCGATAGCATATTTTTGCATAGCCTCCGCAAGCTTGTCGTCTGAAGGAACTTTTGCAAACTCTTTGTTGCTTTTTGATACATTGGGAACGAACTCTATGTGATTGATCAGGGACTTATCATTTGCTTCAACGCTCCCTTCTGGGAGAGATGCAAGCTCCTCTGCCTTTTTCTTGGCTTCTGCTTGCTCTTGGCCCTTGAGTCGCACAATCTCTCGCCGTCCCGATCCGCTTTCTTTTGATCCGCAATCGTTTGTGACTCCGTTGCCCGCTCCATTCGGGCAAAACGCCCGATACTCAGGGAACAGAACCTCAAACAGAGACCGGCCTTCGTTTCGCTTCTTCAGCCTCGCAGAGAGAGCAGCCATCTTCTTGTACTGCTTGTAGCCGTCGCTCTTCTTGTCCTTTAGGTCGAGAGTCATGTCCATCGACTCTCCGTTCTCGTTCCACCACTTCTTGCCAGCCGGAGTGGAGATCAACTGCTGAATCGTGACGGGATCATCGTGAGGCACGATGTCCTTCGGAATGTTGTCTCGAATCTCAGAATAGATTTCGGCATCAAAGCCAAACTGCGGCCAGAGCCTGTAGCCCTTGAACTCGTCGCTGGCGTCCCCCATCGCAAAAGTCTTGGCGTAGCTGAAGCCCGCCTTCTCTGCGGCAGCAACAGACTCAGGGAACTTCTCAAGGAGGATAGAACTCATCCGTGCTGCACTCTCGCCGCTGAGGCTTGCACTGCCGTCGTTAGCAGCCATCGTGCTGTAGTCGACGAACTTCTTGCCGTCTTCGTCGACTCCCAGAGTGACGGTGCTTGTCATTGAGTCAGACTCTTCGTCGTCTGGGTTCACGGGGACGTCAGACAGAACGTGAATCTGTCCGTCAGTCGTGACGACTTTCGTCAGCGAACCGCGAGTCAGTCCTCCACCGATCGCCATGACGTCAGTGAGGCTCTTGACCTTCATCTCCTTCATCGTGTCTGAGACTGCATTCGGAGACTCGATGCGAAGGAACTTAATGTCGTCCCCGCCCACGATCGGACTCTTCCCGTTGCCGGGAATGTAGCTGTACTCGCTCTCCTCTTTCTTCCACGAGTTGTCGACTCGTGCCGTCCCTTTACCACCGCCGCCAGCAGAACTGCACGAGTTGTCAGTTCCTTGCCCTTCGCCTGTTGCACAGAACGCTCGTGCCTCGATCGCGTCTTCCCATTCGGCAGAAGCTTCCTCGATAGCTTCCTCCATCTCAGGTTCAGCCTTCGGCTGCGAGGCCTCGCCCTTCGGTGACGCGATCGGTGCCTTGCCAGTCTTCACTTCCGGGAGACTTGGCGGTCCACCCGGAGCAGGAGGCGGCGGACCACCGGGCATCCCCGGCATACCACCCGGAGGTGCCTCTGGCTTGGGCTTGACCGCCTCTTCCAATGTCTGCGTGTTCATGGCGACGAAGTGGTGGTCACCATCCGGGCCGAGAGACTTCAGCCCTTCCGCCTTGCGGCAGTCGTTAATCGAAAAAATTCCCAGACCAATCATCGTGCTGTAGTAGCTGGCACGCTGGTTGGAGTTGGCACGAAGCAGACCCTTAACGTCGAACTTCGCATAGTATTCGTCGTCGTTGTAGATCAACGATCGGCTGATCGCTGACTCGATGCGGTTCAGCCACGGCATCAGGGTGTACGTGACGAACTCTTGACCCTGCACTTCGAGATCGCCGCCGGGCGTGCCTTGAATGAGATGCTGTGGACAACGATAGACACGTGCGATCTCGCTGCACTGAAACTCACGCGATGACTGGAATTGGCTGGCCTCATTCGACATTCCAAGCTCTGTTGCCTTGATGCCGCCGGTGAGGACTGCTGTTCGCGAACTGCGGTCGCTGCCTTTGTGAATCCGCTCCCAGTTGTCGCGGAGCCTCTCAGCCGCCTCTGCGGTGAGAGTGCCGTCTGTCTGAAGAACCACACCGGGCCGGGCACTGTTGGCCCAGAACCTCGCGGCGTGCTGCTCGCATGCACGAGCCAGACCGATCGCCTCGCGAGCGATCTCAACCGGGACCATGCCCTTGATGCCATCCTGCTCCGGAGTCCATCGCACGTGCATGATCTGGTCTTGCGTGTATCGCTCCAGACGCCCGGTCTCTGGGTCGGTGTAGCTGTAGCGGAGCCTGCCATTCTCAAGACGCTCAACGTCCATCCGGCTGGGGTGGAGGTTGTCGAGTTGGGAAACACTTCCGTACTGCCCGCTGCGGATGCGGGTGTAGGAGTTACCCCAGAGAGTCAAGGTCATCATCATCTGCTCGAAGAATTCTTGCTTCGTTTGCCAATCGTTTGGCCGGAAGGTCAGAACCTTATAGAGCGGAATCTCTTTCGCGATCTCGTCGCCGCCATCAGGCTGGCGTCGGTAGACATGGATTGGCAATCCACTGACGGTCTCTGCCAAAATGCGGCAGCAGGCCAATACGCAAGTCGATTGAATCGCAGTCTCTGGTGTGATACGGATGCCGCTGTCGGTCCGCCACTTGCCGCCGTACTTCTCATCACTGAGCAGGAAGTTCTCCCAAGAGATGCCTCGCACTTCTGGAGTGGAGAGTCCCATCTCAGGCGTCCAGACAAGATCGCTGACAACGCGTTCCTCACTCATAACACGAAAATCTCCGGTGCGACTGGGGCAGGGGCCAACTCAGCATCACTGGCGACTCCGAGAGCCATGACGAGTGCGACGATTCCGTCCACGCGGGCAGGCGAGTGAGAAGATGGCTTCACAATTTTGATATAGCCGTCGCTTGTCTCCCGAACCGTGGCATTCGCTGCCATCCAGTCAAGGACAGGGTTCTCGTTGGTTCGCAGGCGTCCCTGCGAAACGAGAGTCTCTAGGAGCTTGGTGCTGGGATTCATCGACGATGCCGACTGTGAAAACCCTACCATCTTGATCCCCTCCGCCTGAAGTTGCTGCGACAGGTAGTGGCTGTTATGGGGATCGGTGGCGATCAGCTTCACGGTCCGCTGCTTACAGAAGTCGAGGATGTCGCGGCGTATGTACTCGTAGTCAGCCACGTCTCCCGGCGTGAGGCAGACGCCAATTTTTGGCTCCTTCGCCCATTGGGTCCAAGGGACGTTTTCCTTAACGTCTCTTTGCGAGGCGTTGTCGGCAGGAATCCAAAACCGGCACAGCACGTCCCAGACGTCATCCGCACCACGGCTCACTGCGACGAAGGCGTTGCAGTCCCACGTTTGTGCTAGATCGAGGCCCGCGTACCACGTGCGGTGCGAACCCATGTCTTCGGTGATCCCCCGGCACTGCTGCCACTGGGTCAGGTTGAAGAATTTTTCCGAACCTTGGACCCAAATGTTCATCCTGTATCGCAAAAAGCTAGAGAGCTTTGTCTTGGCGGACTCGGCTTCTTTCACGTCAGCCTCAAACGAATCGGCATCCATCGTGACGCCGAACGACGGGTTAGCAGCCGCCCAAACCGCAGGGCTTCGGTAGTCATCTTCAGGTGCAGCCGCCCGGACATACGCGAAGAACTGCGGGTCGAAATTGGGATCGACCATGCACTTCATCGCATGCTCGTGCTGCTCGTAGCAGATCGAGGCCCGGTCAGCACCGGCTGTTGTAATGCTTAGGATGAGGCTCTGTGTTCTGGAAATTCCACCGTACCTGATGGCATCGAAAAGCCTTCTGTCCTTCGCCGAATGCAATTCGTCATAGCAAAGACTGTGGATGTTCAATCCTTCCGCTCTGCTGCTGTCGCTAGAAATGACCCTCCAGAATGAGTTAGTCGGCACGCACGTGATCGTCTTGCGGCTCTCGATGATCTCAAGCCTGCTGGAGAGGTACTTGCTCGCCCTCACCAACTCAACCATCTGCTTGTAGACGATGCCTGCCTGATCTCTGGACGTCGCACAGCCGAAACATTCCGCCGACGGTTCATCGTCAGCGAACGCTGTATAGAGGGAAATTCCTGATAGTAAGGTAGATTTTCCGTTTTTTTTCGGTAACTCTATGTATCCGATGCGAAATTTTCGAGTGTCTGTCTCGACCTTCTGCCAGCCGAACAACTCCTCGATCACGTCCTCTCGCTGCCAATCGAGCAACGTAAATGGCTTGCCAGCGAACTTGCCCTTGGAATGGACAAGGAAGTTCTCGAAGAAACCGACGGCGTGGTCGGCCTTCCGCTGATCGAAGTAGTAGTCGAGACCCTGCTTAACCGCGTCTACTTTTGATATACGCGTCAAGCGGATCGGCGGGGGCAGCGGCATCCGTTACCTTGAGACTAGACCTCGCTGCCGGAGTCATCCCGAACTGCTGCTCGATCTTGAGCAAGTCAGCGGGCAGACTCTTGAACAACGACCCCTCTGCGGTCAGTTGTGAGTATCCAGTCTGCGTGATCTGGGTCATCCCGTTCTCGCGAACGTGTTTCACCACGTGCATCCACTGCTCGTGAATGAGACAGTAGCGTTCGATCGCAGATCGGTCCGCGAGTGTAAACACTCCCATGTTCTTGAGCAAATCAGTTAGCTCGATCCACTTATCAACGCCCACCTCACTGAGAGTCTCTGGTGGCGTGCAGTCAGCCGGTGGTGGCTTAGGCTCGTCGATATTGATTGGCCGCTTGCCGGGGTTCCCGCGTGCGATAGAGATCGTGGTGGGGATTGGAGGGCGACCCATGACAGGGGGCAAAAAGCCCCTCCTTAAAATTTTGCGGCCGCTCACGGTGCGGCCCGGCGTGGGCCGGGAAGCGTAAAACCTGCGGGAAAAGGACACTCCCCCGGAGTGGGCCTGCTAATCCCAGTATGAACCCCTTGACAAAGCCAGTAAAGTTGCTGCTGGAAAAAGCTGGGCAAAACCCATCTCGAAATCAAGTTTGATAGCACAAGCTCTCTCAAGTCTCTTCAAGTTGATAGCCCAAATGCTTTCGCATATGCCTCTCCCTTTCCCTATATAGGGAAAAATCTCGGGACTTGGTGGACTTTGATTCCGCGAATCCTAGTCCAATTGTTTTTGTGTATATGTATAGCTGAAAACATTCATTTTTGGCTTGGGACTTGGTGGACTCCATTTTCCAGAGATTTTTCTCTCTATGCCCTATATAGGGGAAAAGTTGAGTCCTCAGAGTCCTCGATTTAAAGCCCTAGTTGCTCTCAGGCTGTCCCCATACCCAAACTAATCAAAAGTGTCTTAAATCGAGAGCTAGAGGCCTTGCTGAGTCTTTCTGAGATGGCATCTGATGCACAGAACTTGGAGATTTTCCTCAGAATGATTCTCGCAAAGCTTGAGAGGCACAATGTGATCAACTTGTGCCTCCCACCTATCTCCACAAACCCTCCCACAATGCCTACATTGCCAATTGTCTCTTGTGAGAACTCTTAGCCTGATTGCTTCCCATAGGGGGCCATATTTCTGTGAGAAACTTGGCCCCTTCTTTCTTACAGTGAGCTTCTTGGGCCGGAAGTAGCCAAATCTCTCAGGCATTGGCCTTCCACTGGGTATAGGCATAGCTCGCGACCACTCCGCCAATCACTCCAAAGAAAATTCCGGCAGATTCGCCCCTTCCACCACTCAAAGCAGAGTGAATCAGGCCACCCACAACACTTCCTGCCACTCCAGTGGCAATAGTGGGCACCCATCCAATAGGAGTGTCGCCTCGATAGATAAATCGGGCAATTCCACCAACAATCGCACCATAGACAAGCCAACTAAGGATGAGAAACACGAGAACCTCCTTGATGTTTCGGTATGTAAGGGCAATTCAAGCATCTCATACCACAGCACACTCCACGAGTTAGGAGATACTCCTTAGATATCGGAGTTCCACTCATCTGAGAGGTCTCCAATAGACTCAGCGAAGAACATGAGAAGCTGAGCAACTATCCCGATCACAATTGCGATCGCTGCGAGGCACTTCGAGATCACTGCTGAACCCATGAGGCAGTAGATTGATCGAGAGTCCAGCCTTCTCCGGGGCAGGGCGGAATGAAAATGTCCAAGTCTTCTCGATAGACCATGCCAACCCCGGCGTAGTTGCCCCTGTAAGGCGTGCCACCAAGCAGATGCAAGCCGCCTTGAGTGTGGTAGCTCGTGCGAAGGCATCTCATCCCACGGACTTCAGCGTAGTGAGCCTCCCAATCTGTGCCGGAAGACTCATCGCATCCCGCGATGACCTCGACGACTGTGTTTGTCTCATCAACGAACGCGTAGTGTGCCATTAATTGAATACCACCGTTCCTGTTCCTGCGGTGATGGTCACGATCTCGTCGTCGCCTGAAAAAGCGATCGAATACGTCAGTCCCGTGCTGGCTGCGAAGGAAAGTGCCGATGAGAATCGCAGAACGACGACTCCAGAGCCGCCGTTGCCCCCCGTGACGTTGGTTGTGCCACCGCCGCCGCCGCCTCCAGTGTTTACGGTGCCAGCAGCACCGGCAGTTGTCCCGCTCAAAGCACCGCCCTGACCGCCGCCTCCAGAGCCGCCCGCCGCGAAGTTCGTTCCGCTTGCTGAACCGCCACCGCCACCGCCAGCGTAAGTGCGGCCTGTGATCGTCGAGACTTTCCCAGCACCGCCAGCACCCCCTCGCGTCGCTGCGACAGTAGCCCCCGCCGCACTGCCAGCACCACCGCCTCCTCCAGAGAAGCCAGCGGCGGTTCCCACTGTCCCTGCATTGCCTTGCCCCACAGAAGCGGAGCCAGCGTTTGTTGCGTAGCCGCCTCCTCCTGATCCGCCGGGGTATCCGGGGCCGTACAGGCCAACCGTGCCGCTCGCAATCGTTCGAGTTCCTGCGGAGCCACCGCCGACGCTGATCACGTTTCCGAAAGAGCTTGGCGAACCAAGACCGGAACGAGTGTCGGCACCTGTCGACGCAGAGCCGCCAGCACCAATCGAAACAGAAACAGAAACGCCAGCGGTGACGATGACTGACGTCTCTTGGAATCCGCCCGCTCCTCCACCGGCTCCATAAAAAGCACCGCCTCCACCACCGCCAACAGCCAGCACACGAACTGTGCCAGTGCGAGGACCGACCCCAGACAACGCGTAGGGAGTGCCCACGATCGCCGCAGACTGACCGCCGATGGAGTAGATGCCCGGATTCACTAGAGATCAGCCCCGAAGGCAGTGACGTGAGTTGCTTGAGCCACGCTCGTCGTGACCCTGATAGACCACGAGGCGGAAGGAAGGATCAGGTTGCTGTAAAGAGTCGACACGCGGGACTGTTGAACAGTTGCAGACCCGGTGGCCGCAGCGACTGTGACTTCATCGAAGAGCCAGAACGTCGTGCCATCGTGGAGGAAGATTCGGACAACAGCAGCCGCTGAAGTGGCCGCATTCTTCACCACGATCTCAGCGATCCTTGTGCCTGTCGACGCACCAGTGATCAGGGTGCCGACGTTGGTTGGTGCAGTGTAAGACGAGTCGGCGGTTGCCACCGAGACGGCACCGATGCGAGGCGTGACTGCGAAGACGGGAGAGGTAGCCATTAGCGGAAGTTACTCCAGAGAAAGAGGTTCGTTGCAGGCGACTGTGCGTAAGGTAAGGCATTCCAAGCCTTAACTCCGTCGCCGATCTTGGTTCGAGACGTGTCTGTCTCGATGACGATCTCGCCAGCAGGGATGACAGGGTTATTCGCTGCCAAAGCAGACGCAGTTCCACGCTTGTGCTGTACTGTTTTCATGCTGCGGAAACGCTCACGTTATCAAAATACATACTGTTCGCAACGTCAACCCCGATAGTAATTACGTCACCTGACACTACCGCAAAAGTACGAGTAGCTGTACCACCGCAGTTATCAGGGGTGATTCTAGTGCTATTCTTAACAACACGCGAACAAAAACCGTCGCCTGTGTCGTCGCTGAAGTAATAAGTAACAGTTACAGTTGCCGAACCAGTTGCTGTCCAAGAATAACGACTCAATCCGTCAGCATCGTCCCACCCGAACCCCGCAGCACGAACGAACGGGCTTGCTGTAGTTCCTAGTCCAGAGAATGTGCTGGTGCCATTGTTTCTTGCAATACTCAGAAGTGCAGCAGCACCGCCCGGAGTCACGCTAGAACTGACTGTGCTATAAGCACTCGTTCCGGCAGAGTTTGTCGCCGAAACCCTAAACGTGTAAGACGTGCCGTTCGTTAATCCGGTAACTGTAGCTGTAAGTGCTGTGCTTGCTGCTCGTGAGAACGTCGTGTAGCCAGAGCCACTGGAATACTGAACCGTGTAGTCTGTGATATTTGCCCCGCCCGGCAGAACAGGGGCACCCCATGAAAGAACCACCTGACCATTCCCAGACACGCCGCTGACTGTGACCGGAGGGCTGGGTGCAATGGCAGAGTATTCTCCGCAGTCATAGACATACCCATCCGCAAGAGTTGCCGCAGAGGTGAACTGAGTCACAGCCCCGGCTGAGTTCCTGTAGAAGAGCGACCCAGACGCCTGATTGATGGCGATCTGCCCATCAACCAGCGAGGCTGGAGTGTTTCCGCTCGTATTTGAGTGCAGGATTCTGTTGGTTATTGCCACTGTCAGAAGCTTCCGCCGTTGAGGTCGACCCCATCGATAGAGCCACCAGAAATGTTGACGTTAGTTGATGACTGGGTCGCCATGCTGGAGAGACCAAGGTTCGTGCGAGCAGTAGAGGTATCGGTCAGGTCGCTGAGGTTAGACGCCTTGGCAAGCTTGCCGCCGATGCTATTCGAGATCGTCGTGCTGAACGAGGCATCGTTTCCTAAAGCCTGAGCGAGTTCGTTCAGGGTATTTAAGGCTTCAGGTGAACTCGCAACGAGATTCGCCACTGCCGTCATCACGAATGAAGTGTTTGCAATCTTCGTGGAAGAGTCACCAGCGGTCTGATTTGGAACAGTTGGCGAGCCGCTGAATCCCGGCGATGCGAGTGGTGCATACGTGCTGCTCGCGGACGAGATCGTCAAATAGGTCGATGCAGCGGTTGCTGAAGTGAGGTAGTTCGCAAGCTGTGAACTGACGTTGACCGCAGCCACAGCGGCTGTCACGTAAGTCTTGCTGGCCCAGTCCGTGCCGCCGATCGACGGGATAGTAGTGGCCGAACCGCCAGCCCCGCCCGTTCCAACGCCCACGTAAATCTGACCATCGGCTTCATTAAATGCTAATTCTGCCTGCTGGAGCGACGAAGGTGCCCCAGCCGCCCCACTTGAATTACGCCTTTTGATCCGGATGACATTCGCCACGAGAGACCCTCCTTAGAAGTTGCCACCATCGGTGACTTGATCCTGATTTACGTTTCGCCACTTGGCGGAGTTGTACTGAAGCACGTCGCCGGTCTGTACAGAACTAACAGAGACGTCTGTGAGGTCGCTAAGCCCAGCACCAGCATTGCCCGGCGGTCCCTGCGGACCAATGCCATTACCGACAGACGCAGAAACGACAGATGAGCCAACACTGGCAGAGATGCCCCCAGTGCCGCTGACGCTCGCCGTGATGGGCTGCGATACTACGCTCGCTGTGATCATGCGAATACCTCGACTGTGCCGCTGAGTGCAGTCCGTTGTACGTTTCCGGGTGCCACCCAGTCGAGTTGCCATCCATACGTGCCAGACGCGAGAGCGGCGGTCTGGGTATCACTGAGAGAGATAGAGACTTGCCCGGCAGCGGCGTCAGCGATGCTCGTGGTGAACGGGATCACGACGGCACCTGTCACGAGACTCGTGAGACTTGCGGTAGCTGAGTACCCGACGAGACTTGTGCTGAAGTCGATCAGTGTCGAGAAGTCGTTAGACTTTTTCAGTGCCAAGGACATTGACCCCGGCAGGAGCGAGAACTGTGCGGCCATAGTTAAACAGCGTAGATGCTGACTCCTTCAATGCTCGTGTAGTTGATGTCTGTAGAAGAGAGGGTGATGTAGTCGCCGTTCACGACAGATACGGATCGAGTAGCCGTCGAGCCACTGCTAACGTAATCACCCTGCATAGTTCCGTTCTTCGCCACGTACCCTGCATTGTTGTTGTCGTCGTTGTCGTTGAACTTGAACGTCACGTAGACAGTCCCTGTAGCTGTGGCTTGGAATCGGTAGTGAATTAAGCCGTCTGTCGAGTTGATGACAGTGTTCGCCGCTCGAATAAACGGATAGGCTAGTGTTCCGGAGCCGGTAAACGTGCCGAGTCCGTCCACAAATGTGCCCGCATACGCTTTGTCATTCTTGACACCAATCAGTGCCGCAGAAGCAGCCGCCGGGGTTACACTGCTAGTCGCCGACGTGTAGCCTCCAGTTCCGTTGCCATTCACGGCAGCAACGCGAAACACATACGAAGTTCCGTTCGTGAGGCCAGTGACTGTGGACGTCGTCGCGGTCGAGGCGGCGTGGCTGAAGCTCGACCAAGTCGATCCGCTGTTTGTCGAATACTGGACCGAGTAGTCCGTAATCGCCGATCCGCCGTTGTAGTTGGGTGCAGTCCAAGACAGAGACGCCTGTGCGTTTCCAGCAGACGCCGCGAGGGACGTCGGCACTCCCATAGGCCCGACGTCTGGATATGCAGCAGTGGGGAGAGTGATCGTCCTCGCCACGCCGTTGGTGATCCGGAAGTCGTCCACGAGGCCAGTGAAGTCCGTTACGCTTCCGATGCCACCGAACAGATTCATGCCTCCAGAGTAGGTATTCGAGTTTGTCGGCGAGCCAGACGTGATGCTGGTTCCGTTGACCCACAAAGTGACTGCGTTGCTCGCCCTCCGCACGGCGACGTGATACCACGTGCCAGTTGCCCACGTGAAGTCGCCCGCCGCGTACTCTGCCGTCTCTGACAGACCCCACCGAAGACCGTTGCCCGAGACTTTCGTCGTCAGAAACATCTGGGTCGCACCAGTCGAACCAGCGAACAGTGCAATGTAGTTCGACGGCTTCGACGCGAACTGAACCCAGCACTCGATGGTGAAGTCACCAGAGAACGTGAGCGATGCGTCGGAGGGGACGACAACCTTTCCGGCACCAGAGAATTGCATTGAGGCAGAGCCGAACTTGGCAGTGCCAGCAGTCGACACAGTCCCTGTCGTCGTGATAGAAGACGTGCGGTTCAGAGGAGAGCTATCGTTGAGGTTCCCGTCACCGTGAAGCAACAGTGACACGTTTGCGAAGTTCGCGTCAGTTGCAACAACGCCCGGAGTCACGCTGCTCGTTGCTGACGTGTAGCTCCCAGTCCCGTTGCTGTTCACAGCCGCAACACGGAACACGTAGGCGGTTCCGTTCGTCAGGCCAGTGACAGTCGACGTCGTTGCCGCCGATGCGGTGTGGCTGAAGCTCGACCAGTTCGTGCCACCGTCAGAAGAGTATTGAACAGAGTAGTCGGTAATCGCCGATCCGCCGTTGTAGCTTGGTGCGGTCCACGAGAGCGAGACCTGAGCATTGCCCTGTGTTGCCGATAGTGCCGTGGGAACTCCGATAGGGCCAACGTGCGGGAAAATGACAGACGGAACCGTGATGGTCGTGCCTGTGTATCGAGCGGCTCCTTTCGTGATCCTGATGTCGTCGATGAAGCCGTTGAAGTAGCGACCACCAAACGTCTGGTCGGAGCCGATCGTCAACTGCTTGCCTGTACCAAAAGTGGTACTCGACGTGGCCGTAGCAACGCGAGTGCCATCGAGGTACATCGAGTGAGTCGTGCCGCTGCGAGACCAAGCGAAGTGATGCCACTGACCGTCTCTGTGAGTGATGGCACTCGACGACATGAACGGTGCAGAGGTGCTGCTGTCTGCCCAGTAGATGGCTAGACCGCCAGACGCACCGTTCATCATAATTGTCCATCCACCCGTGTACGGATCGGCACCCCACTCTCGCGTCATAAAAGCGGCGAGTGCGGTCGACTGCGTGGATCGGAACCAGAACTCGATAGCCATGTCGTTCGAGCCGAAGTCGAACTGAGCGTGTGCTGGAGTCTGTAAGTAGCAGTTCGTCGTGCCGTCGAACGCGAACGACTTGCCACCCCATTGACTCTGGGCAGCAGACTGAGTTGCTGTACCGTATGCCGTAACTGTCTTTTGAGTCAGAGCCTCATCGACAATCGTCCCACCCGTCCCGTCACCGTGAAGCAACAGGGACACGTTCTCGTAGTACGGGTCAGGCGTCACAGAGACAGGCGTGATGCTGCTCGTGGCTGAGGTGTAGCTACCGGCACCTACAGAACTGACGGCGGCGACGCGGAACACGTAGGCAGTGCCGTTCGTCAGCCCGGTGACGACAGACGAAGTCGCGGTCGAGGCGGTGTGGCTGAAGCTCGACCAGTTGGCACCACTGTCGGACGAATACTGGACGAAGTAGTCTGAGATCGCCGTCGTTCCGCTGCTCGCGGGTGCGTACCATGTCAGAGATGCCTGAGCGTTGCCAGCCGTAGCCGACAAGCCCGTCGGTGTACCCGGAGGAGTTCCAGACACTGGAGTCACGCTGCTCGTAGCTGCGGTGTAGCCACCGACGCCCAGTGCGTTAAGGGCAGCGACACGGAACACATATGGTGTGCCGTTGGTAAGGCCTGTGATGATAGACGTCGTGGCAGTCGAGGCGGTGTGAGTGAACGATGTCCACGAGACCCCGCTGTCGGACGAGAACTGCGGATCGTAGTCGGTTACTGGAGTCTGCGAGAGCATCCCCGTCGGTGCGGTCCACGACAGTGAGACTTGAGTGTTTCCAGCCGTAGCAGTGAGGCCAGTGGGCGTCGTGGGCTTAAAGAGACTCGCGAGCAAGAG